>ERZ778025.122-NODE-122-length-249406-cov-14.319782_pt1 | contig 249406 bp, 198 predicted proteins | sample MGYA00375755_ERZ778025 | MGnify/ENA primary metagenome ERZ778025 (study PRJEB29350, sample SAMN05389825) | bioreactor metagenome | isolation source: Thiocyanate bioreactor | place: South Africa: University of Cape Town | collected 2014-03-17 ...
GGACGTTTGTCCGCATACGCGGACGAACGTCCATCCTCTTCACGGCGCACCATGTTCGTCATTCTACCCGTCCGCCGGTCGCGCGGGCGAGTGATGTGCCACCGCTCAGAACGGCCGATACAGGTCTTTGCGCGAGGCGGGCGTGGTCGTCCGTTTCTTGACGGCAGCACCGGTCGTGGGCTTCGCCGCCGGGGTCGCGGTCGTCTTCGGGGCCGCCCCGCTGGTCGGCGGCTCCACGGCCGGCGGCGTCGGGTCGGCCGCCGCGGGCGAACCCGTCGTCCACGACGACGGTGGGAGATCGGAGCTCGCAAGCGTCACGGCTGGCGGCGGAAGATCCGTGGTCGCCCTCTCCTGCGTCGCCGTCTCCGCCGTCTCCGGCGTCTGCTCCTGCCTCGGCGTCTGCTCCTGCCTCGGCGTCGACCCCGCGGCGACCGCCGTCGGGCGCGTCGTGCGAACCGAGAGCACCAAGAGCACGACCCCGGTGACGGCCATGAGCGCGAACACGACCGCCAGCGGGACGAACCACCTCCGCGGCGGCGCAACGAGATCGTAGGCGCCCGGATTCGACGTGAGCGCCATGTTCGCGTCGAGCTCGCCGCTCCGCTCGTCGCGCACGAACGGCAGCGGCGAGCGACGGCTCGACGGAGTCACTCGCCGGCTGCTCGGCGGCGGCAGGGCCCCCGCAGTGACGAACGTCGGCACGTTCGGACTGCTCGGCACGCGATCGGGCGGCGGAGACGTCGACGTCCCGATCGCATGCCCCGGGTTGGCGCGCACGGCCGAAAGCTCCGCGCGCATCGTCGTCGCCGACGACCACCGCTCGGTCTTGTCGAACGCGAGGCAACCAGCGACCAGCGACTCGACGTGCGCCGGAACGCCCGGAAGGGCGCGCGCGAGCGAACGCGCATGCAACGTCGCCGCCTTCACGAGATGCTCCGAGCTCGTCTCGGCGATGTGCACGTGCTCTCCCGAGAGCAGCGTGAAGACCGTCGCGCCGACCGACCAGATGTCGGTTCGTGCGTCGACGTCACGCGGGCGCGAGAGCGCCTGCTCCGGCGGCATGAACGCCGGCGTGCCGACCATCTGCCCCGTCTTCGTCGACGTCGCCGACGTATCGTCGACGAGACGTGCGATCCCGAAATCGAGGACCTTCAAACGACCAGCCGTCGTGACGAAGAGGTTCGACGGCTTGATGTCGCGATGAACGATGTTCTTTGCGTGCGCGATCTCCAGCACGGCGAGCAGCTGATCGCAGAACTCGAGCGTCTCGCGGAGCTCGAGGCGTCCGCCCACTCGCACGCGCCGCTCCTCGAGCGACTCGCCCTCGAGGAACTCGAGCACGAGATAGGGACAGCCCTCTTCCGTCGATCCGTGATCGAGCACGCGCACGGTGCCCGGGTGATCGAGGACGTTGCCGAGCTGACCTTCACGCACGAAGCGACGACAGACCTCCTCGCTTCGACTCAGGTGGTCGTGAAGGACTTTGACCGCGACGTCCTCACCGTCGAACGTCTGCGCGCGGTACACGACAGCGGTCCCTCCTGCGCCGAGGACCTGCTTGAGCTGATACTTTCCGCCGAGTGTCCGCCCGAGCCTGTCTCGAGCAGAGCCGCAGTCGACGTCCATCGTCCCAACGTATCAGCTCACGGGACCCCATTCGACCGAAACGTGCGGTCCAGACTTCGCGCCGCGAAGGCGCGCGGGTGTGAGCATCACGCAGATGACGCCCCGGATGTGCGCGGCACCACCGGGAGCTCGCCTCATCGCGCAGCCATCGACACGATGGCTCACTCAGGTAGCTCGAGCGCTCGCTTCGCTCGCTCCTCGCGACGCGCGAAGGGCTGCGCCACCCGTCCGGCGCGATGCGGGACCGGATAGCGAGGAGGCCTCAGCTCGCCTTGTCGACCGTGAGGAGCTTCGCCTTCCACGCCGTGAGCGCCGGACCGAGCTTGGTCTCGACCTCGCGGATGTCCTCGGCGAGCTCCTTTTCCGGTGCGCCAGCGGCGAGCGCGTCCTTCAGGCACGCGAACGCCGCGACGTAGCGACCGCGCTGGATGAACGCGCGCGCGAGCGGAGGCAGCACCTCCTGCGGCAGTCCACCGAAAGCGAGCGCGCGCCGGAGCGGCCCGATGGCCTCGCCCGGACGATCGTTGAGGAGAAGCGCCTCGCCGAGACGCCGGAACAGCTCCGCCGCGGCCATGCCCTCCTGGGCGTACTGGATGCCGATGCGGAAGACCTCCTCGGCCTGCTCGATCTCACCGACGTGCACGCACGCCGAGCCGAGGAGGCCGAGCCCCTTCGCGATGAGCGCACGCGCCTCGGGCGCGAGCATCTGGCCCTCCGGCGTCCGGAGGAAGATCGCGAGCGGCGCCGGCCACGTGCCGAGGAGCGCGATGACCTTCGGCCACTCCTTCCGGAGCGCGCAGGCCTCCGCGTCGGCGACCTTCGAGAGATCGATCGCAGAGCGCGCGCCGGTCGTGACGCGATCGAGCTCCTCGCGCACGTGCGCGCGCACGCGAAGGCGGAACGCGTCGAGCTCGTGCTTCTCCTCCAAGCCGTCGTGCAGGACGGTGATCTCGGCCTGCGCGTTCTTGCCGCCCTCGAGCGTGAGCGTCACGAGCGAGTACCCGTAGAGCGGGGCGAGCAGCAGGTAGCGAACGCCGATGTAGAGCTGAATCGCCTCGATGTCCGTGTCGCGCTCGGGCGCGGGCGCCTGCTTCTCCTCCTCGACCAGGAGCGCGCCGACGAGGCGCCGCCGGAAGTCGGCGAGCGTGAGGCGCTGGGGCTCGAGGTCTCCCTCGGCCTCGGCCGAACCGACGACGAAGTCGACCAGCGTCTGGTCCGGGCTCCGGCGATCGATCGTCAGCGCGGTGATGCGCGCTCCAACGATGATCGAGAACGCGAAGAAGCGCTCACCGACGATTTCGCAGAGGGCCTGGAAGCTCCCGATGCCCTCGCCGATCCGCTCGAACCAGCCGTCCGTCCGCAGTGCATCGAGCGGAAATTGTTTCTTGGCAGCCATCTAAAGCTCTTGCGGGCAGCGAGCCCAACCGCGTCCAGGATCTCACCAAATGGCACGTAAAGTCACGCCGTTCTTTTCCGCTTCGACGGAGGAGGCGGCGAAGCCGGGCCGGCGCCTTCGCCGCGCCACCGGATGCAGACCGACTTCACACCGCAACCTTCGCAGCGGACGGCGTCCTTCCGGGAAGGACAGCGCTGCAGCATCCCCATGTGGCAGAGCGAGAAGTCGTAGCGCGTCGGATCGTCGGCGTCGTAGCGCGCCAGCGCGGCCGTGATTTCGACGGCCGTCTTCCACGACACGTCCGGGCGCCTCGTGAAGCCGAGGTTCCTCGAAAGCGTATGGATGTGGACGTCCACGGGCATCAAGAGGCGGCGCGGCGGGACCGGCCAGAGGCCGAGGTCGATCCCGTCGGACGGGCGCACCATCCACCGGAGGAACAGGAGGAGCCGCTTCGCTCCGCCGCCCGCCCGGGCGTTCGACAAGAGGTTCACCGGCCCGCGGCGGTCCGTCGGCTTCGATTCGCCCGGCAGCGGCAGCCCACCGGCGATACGGATGCGGTCGCAGAAGGCCGCCAGCGCCTCGCGCAAACCTTCGTGCTCCGACGGCGCGGTCCGGTCCGCCTCGCGAAGGGCGCGCGCGAACGCGGCTCCGAGCGAGCCGTCCTCGCGCTGGACGCGTCGCGCGCCGACGAGGAGCCTCGCGACGTCCTCGCCCTTGAAGACGCGGTGCTTCCAGCCCTCGAGCGCGGCGTGGAGCGCGGCCTCGTCGTCCGCCGCCTTCGCCGGGCTCGGCCCGACGCGCCGCAAGAGGTCCGCGACCTTCATCCGGATCGCCTTCACGTTGCCGAAGGCCAGGTTCGCCGCAACGAGCGCGACGAGCTCGCGATCGGCTCGACGCTCGTACGCGTGGACGAAGTCGACCGGATCGTTCGCTCGCCGGGCACGCAGGTCTTCGCGCGCGCGCACGCCGTCGAGGGTCGCTTTGATCGCCGCCTGGCGCGCAGCTTCGCTGTTCGCCGCACGCTTCGACGGGCGCGATGCGCGGTCCGCGGACAGCGACTGGGGCGTCCTCCTCTGTGCGACGCGGCTCATAGCGTGATGTCCTGCCCGATCGGAGCGGGCTGTGGCTCGCGCAGCGCGCGCCTCTCCGCGCGCTCATGCTCGGACTTCGCCTCCGCGAGGCGTGCCTTGGCGATCGCGAGCCAGGCGTCGCCTTTCGCCTCCCCTCCCTTCACGTATTCGCCGAACGACTTCGCTGCCTGGCGCCACAGCTCGGCGGCATCGCGTGCGGACGTCGCCACACGCGCGCGCGCGGCCATGCCGAGCCCCTCGTACCAGTGGATCTCGTACTCCGGCGTGAAGAAGACCTCCCCCTTGCTCCGGAGCAGGTGCGGGCGCCCCATCGAGCGCAGCATCTCGATCGCGAACCGCGCCTCCTTCTCGGCGGCGAGCCGGTCGCCTGAGCGATCGAGCGCGACGGCGAGCCCCCACGTCGCGAGCGGAGCGGTCTCCCGCGCAGGCACGCGGCCGGCGATGCGGAGCGCCTCGCGGTAGCCCTCGATCGCCTCCTTCAGGTCGCCGAGATGCATCTGCGTCTCCGCGAGGTTCAAGGTCGGCGTCGCGCGCGCGAGCTCCTCGGTCTCGCGCCTCAGCACCTCGCCGTACGCCTCGCGCTCGCACAGGTGGTCGCCGAGATGTCCGCACGCGAACGCGAGGCGAAGCCATGCTCCATCGACCGCAGGATGGTCGGGGAACTTCGCGATCGCGGCCTTGAGGACCTGAGCAGCGCGCGGGTAGTTCTCGAGGAGCGAGTAGACCTGCGCGAGGTCGAACCGGAGGAGAGCGTTCTCGTGGTGCTCGGCGCCCGCGCGCACGAGCATCGCGAGAACGCGCTCGCGTTCGCCGAAGTCGACCTCGGCGACCGCGGTACGGACGAGGCGCTGCTGGACCGCCCGATGGAGATCGAAGGCCTCGGCGGCCTCGGGATCGCGCGCGCGCTCCCAGACCGACGGCGGAGTATCCGCGCGCGCTCCAGGCGCGACCGCGAGCACGAACGCGACAGTCGTGACGAGCGCGCGCGCAAGGCGCTTCACCGCGCGCCTCCGTTGTTCGTCTTCCCGGCCTTCAGGGCGGGACGCGGCGACGCCGCCTCTTGCTTCTTCGGCGCGGCGCCGCCCGCGTGCTCGCGCGCGTGATCGGCCCACGGGCCCTTGCCGCCGGCGCCCTCGAGGTACTTGCGCCAGGCATCCTTCGCCGGCGCCCCCCCTTCGCTCTCGAGCGCGATCGCGACGAGCGCGTCACTCTCGCTCGCCGCGCCCGCGTCAGCCATCGCCTCGGCCACGCGGGGGTCGGCGAGGAGCGGCCTCACGTCCGCGCGCGAGAGCGACGCGAGGACGGCCTTTGCTTCTTCGCGGAGCCCGGCGCGATCGAGCGCGAGGCCGAGCGCCGTGACGGTGGCGACCTGCATCGCGTCCTGTGCGTCGCGCCGCGCCTGGCGGAACATCGCGACGGCATCGTCGATGCCGGCGGCCCCTTGTGCCATCACCGTCATCCCCGCCTCGAACGACGCCGACGAGCGCTCCTGCGCGGTCAGCGCCGACGTACGCGGGAGCGCCGCGCGGTAGGCCTGCGCCGCCTCGGCGAGGTGCCCCGTGCGCGCGTTCGCTCGCGCCCATGCGAGGAGCGCGACCGGATCGTCGAGCGCGCGATCGTCGCGCCGCTTCGCCTCGCTCAGCGAGACGAGCGCGTCCTCTGGCCGGCCGAGCCGGAGGAGCGCCCGGCCCTTGAGGACGTGCGGCGACGCGCGGCCGGGCAAGAGCTTGTCCGCCTCGTCGGCGATCTGCGGCACCTCCTTCACGAGGACGCTCGACCCCGACCCGACGAGCTTCGCGGTGCCGCTCGCCAGGAGGTCGCAGTAGCGCCGGAGGTTCGGCTCCTTGGCGCGCTCCCACGCGTTCGTCGCGCGGAAGCCCTCGATCACGCCACACTCTGCCGGGCGAGCCGTCCCGAACGCGCCCTGCGCGGACGCGGGCTGGAGGAGCCAGACGAGGGCGAGAACGGAGCCGTGCACGATCGAGAAGCTAGCGCAGATCCCGGCGGGGCGTGAGCTGCTCCCCGCCGGTCCGAGCCGCGACCCGAGCCCCGCGCCACGTACCGCGTGACGAGCGGGGGGCTCCTCGTTGGACGACGGTCAGAGCGCGAACGGATCGCGGAGCACGATCGTCTCGTCGCGCCGCGGGCCGATGCTCGCGAGGACCAGCGGGCAGCCCGCCTCTTCCTCGATGAAGCGCATGTAGTCGCGCGCAGCCGCAGGCAGCTCATCCATCGAGCGCGCCTTGCCCAGCTCTTCGCTCCATCCGCGGAAGGTCTTCAGCACGGGCTTGGCCGTGTCGAGCTCGTCGATGGGGAAGTCGCTCGTACGGCCGTGCGGCGTGTCGTAGGCGACGCAGACCGCGATCTCGTCGAGGCCGGTGAGGACGTCGAGCTTGGTGAGCGCGAGCCCGTCGAGGCCGTTGACGGCGACCGCGTAGCGGAGGGCGGGAAGGTCGAGCCAGCCGGTCCGACGCGGGCGGCCGGTCACCGATCCGAACTCGGCGCCGACCTTGCGGATGCGGTCGCCGACCTCGTCGAAGAGCTCCGTCGGGAACGGGCCGCTGCCCACGCGGGTCGTGTACGCCTTCACGAGGCCGATGACCTCGTCGATGCGGCTCGGGCCCACGCCGGCTCCGACGCACGCGCCGCCCGCAGTGGGCGTCGACGACGTGACGAACGGATAGGTGCCGTGATCGACGTCGAGCAGCGTGCCTTGTGCGCCCTCGAGGATGACGCGCTTCTGCGCCTTGATCGCGCGCTCGACGAGCGGCTGCGTCGCGGCGAGCATCTTCACGATGCGCGCGCGTGTCGGCTCGATCGCCTCGAGCACCTCGTCGACCGTCGGCCCCTTGTTGCCGAGCGCCGCGAAGATCGGCGCCCAGCCTTCGAGCGCGCTGCCGACGAGATCGCGGAGACGCGCAGGGTCTCGGAACGCGCCGAGCGTGATCCCGCGGCGGGCGAACTTGTCCTCGTAGCAAGGACCGACGCCGCGCTTCGTCGTTCCGATCGCGCCCTTCCCCTGCTCGCGGAGGCCGTCGATCATGACGTGGTACGGGAGGATCGCGTGCGCGCGATCGGAGACGATCAGGCGCCCCTCGGCGGCGACGCCGCGCTTCTGGAGGTCGTCGAGCTCGGAGACGAGGCTCTTCGGATCAATGACCATCCCCTGCCCGAGGACACACGTGACGTCCTTGCGCAGGACGCCGCTCGGCACGAGGCGCACGACGATCTTCTCGTCGCCGACGACGAGGGTGTGCCCCGCGTTCGGACCTCCGCCGTAGCGCACGACCATGTCGGCGCGCTCGGTGAAGATGTCGACGATCTTGCCCTTCCCCTCGTCGCCCCACTGAGCACCCACGATCACGACGGCCGGCATACTTCACGCTCCTTCATCTTCTGCTGCCGAGGGCCGATCATTATGATCGGCCGCGCTGGGATCCTCGCCGCTGCTTAGCACGCGGACGACTTCGTCTGTGGTCGTCTTCCGATCGACGGAATCCTCCCAGACGAATGCAAAGCCCCACGACGCCGCATAAGCGCGCGCGCGCGTGGAGTCCGAAACCGCGACCGCTGGGATCCCCCTCGACCTCAGCTCGAAGACGCGCGGATCCGAATCGGTACCGACGACGACGACTCCGGACTTGCGAGGACGCAGCCCATGCGCAGCGCGCACCGCCCAGGCGAGCGCGTCGAGGTCGAGCCCGAGGCCAACCGCAGGCCGCGGCGCCCCGTAGCGCGCGAGCAGATCGTCGTAACGGCCGCCGCCGCCGACCGGTTCTCCGGGGCCTTCAGCGTAAATCGAGAAGATCGTCCCCGTGTAGTACGACAGACCGCGGACCTCGCCGGGATCGGCCGAGAGATGGGGCCCGAGCCCACGCGCCGACGCCGCGTCGAAGAGCGCGAGCAGCCGGCTCGCAGGAGCCTGTGCGGGCGTGCCGGCGAGGAGCGACACCGCCTCGACGAGCGCCTCGCGCCCGCCGTGGAGGCGCGCGAGCGCGCTCACCTGCGGACCGATCGCGAGGCCCCGAGAGAGCTCTACGAGCGCTGGCTCGTCCTTACGCGCGAGCGCGACCGAAATCTCCGCCGCACGCGCGGCGGGGACGTCCGCGAGGAGCTCGCGCACGATGCCGGCATCGGAGACGTCGATGGTGAAGCGCTCGAGGCCCGCGCCCGAGCGGATGACGTCCGCGGCGAGACAGAGGAGCTCGAGATCACCCTCGGCGCCGGCGACGCCGCAGAGCTCCACACCGACCTGCGGGATCTGCCGGTGCTTCTTGGCGCGCGACGATCGGCGACGGACGACCGTCCCCTCGTAGGCGAGCCGGAACGGCGGCTCGCGGTCGCCGAGCCGGGTGGCGACGATGCGCGCCACCTGAGGAGTCATGTCCGGGCGGAAGACGGCGACCTCTCCGGACTCCGGCTCGATGAAGCGCAGGACGTCGTCGGCGGCCGAGGCTCCGAGCCCGCGCTCGAGCACGCTGGCGAGCTCGAACGCCGGCGGCGTCACGAGGAGATAGCCGTGCAGCGAGAAGCGCTCGAGGACCGCGCGCGCCAGATCGCGACGACTCGCCGCCTCTTCCGGCAGGAGGTCGCGCATCCCCGGTGGTAGCGGATGCTCGAGCGCACCAAAGGGCGTCGACTCGAGGTTCGAAGGACCGTCCACCATCGCGGAGCAGGCTCGTCGCACGACGCGCTCAACGCGTCAACGCGATCGCTGACGAAGCCGCGATCAGAAGACGCCGCGCAGACCAGCCCAACCAGAGCCGATCTCGGGCATCACGTGAATCCCGCTTCGGGCACCCTTCGCCGCGCCAACGGTCGCGCTTGTCGGCGCGCTCGGCGCGGTCAGGTAGAGCACGAGGGCCGTGACGAGCGCGGCTCCGCTCACGCCGAACGAGATGTCCGCGATGAGCCCCGTGGTCTCGCCTGCCCTCGTCTTGTCTTGCCCTGCTGGGGAGCTCGGACATCCGGCCGGGTTCTCTCGCTTCGCGCTCTTCGTGCACTCGTTCGACAGCGTCATCAGCCCGGTCGCCGTACCGATCCCGGCGCCGACGACACCGACGCCCAGGAGGACGAGCGCGACCGTTCGCTGCCCGGACCCGTCGCGCACCTCACCTGCCGGCGTCGACGGCGCACGCTTCGGCTCCTCGACGATGCGGGGCGCCGGCGTCTCGACCGCGACCGGCACGTTGTCTTCTTCTTCCATCGCAGGCACGACGATGCGCTGCGGACGATCGCCTTTCACGACCGTCACGAGCTGGACGACCTGCTTCTTTCCCTTCGCGCGGAACGTGAACTTGCGCTGTCCGATCTCGGACGCGAACGTCACGCCCTTCTCGGCCTCGGGGACGTGACGTTCCTCGACGAGGACTTCGGTGAGCTCCACCTTCTGCTGAGGCTCGACGACGACGCGCGCGAGCGACTTCTCGAGCTCGGCCATCCTCTGCCGAGCGAAGTCCCTCCGGTCCGCGCGTTTCAGCTCCGTCGCCTTGACCTCCGCCTCCTTGAACTCGACCCACGCCTGCCAGACGGCGCCTTGCTCCTTGTGGCAATAGGCGAGGTTGAGGAGCGTGCCGAGCTGCTGGTCCTTCCGATACGCGGCCTCGAGCTTCGGACACGCCTCACCGTAGCGACGGTCCTCCATCAGCTTCTGCCCCTCGCGGAAGAGGCGCTCGGCATCCGCATCTTTGTCGGAAGACTGCGCCGCTGCCGGCGACGCGGTCGACGACCAGACCCCAACGCACAGAACCGCGGCGACCAACCGTGACGTTCGCTTCATTGACCGGAGCGCGTTTGCGGGAGGCCCGCGGGCAACGACCTCGCGGACGGCGTCGAGGTCGCGCCGCCGCCCTTCCCACTCGCCCGGGGCGCCGGAGAGGCGGTTCGAGCCGTCGACGCCGCCATGTTGGACTTACTGACCTTGACCGGCATCGCGCTCTGCTCCGGCATCGGCGACGCGCCGAGCACCGTGCCCTGCACCGTCGGCGGAAGGTCGTTCTCGACCGACGCGGTCTGCACCGTCACGGGCGCGACGAACACCGGCACCGGCTCGACGGCGGCCGCCGGCGGCTCCGACGTGACCGCGGGCTCTGCCTCGGCACCGTTCGCCGACGCACTACTTCTAAGGAACGTGGTGACGCCGATGAGGGCAAGGCCGACGAGCGCCGGAACCGCGATCCCGGCGACGATCCAGCGCCGTTTCGAATCGAAGGCGTTGAAGCGCCGCGCGACGGTGGCCGCAGTGCCATGCAGCTCCGGCTGGAGCGAGTCGAGGCGGCGTGCGGGGGAAGACGGGATCGCGACCCGCTCCGAGGCCGCGCCGCTGCGGGGACGCATGCCGCTCGACAGGTCGTCCATCAACGCACGGGCGAGCGTCGCCTGAACGCGATCGGCGGACTGAATCCACGACCCCGACCCGTACGGGACGAGCGCCTTCGCGAGCTCGGCGACGTCGGCGAAGCGCTCCTCGCGGTTCTTGGCGAGACACTTCATCACCACGTGCTCGAGCCCCTCCGGCACCCCGGTCACGAGGGCACGGATCGGCGCCGGCTCGCGCTCGAGGATCTGCGCGAACGTCTCCTGCAGCTCGTCACCGCCGAACGGCATCGAGTTCGTGAGCAGCTCGTACATGCAGATTCCGAGCGACCAGATGTCCGTACGGTGATCGACGCTCTTCGGGCTCCGGACCTGCTCCGGAGACATGTACGGGGGCGATCCGAGGACCGTGCGCCCGCCCGTGAGCTGCTGCGAGCGCTTGTCCGTCGGGCTGTCGGTGGACTTCGAGATCCCGAAGTCGAGGATCTTGATCACCTGCGAGCCATCGCCCCTGTTCGCAAGGAACAGGTTCGACGGCTTGAGGTCGCGGTGGATGATCCCCCTTCCATGCGCATGCGCGAGGCCCTCGAGCGCCTGGAGGATGTAGTCGACGACGAGCCAGCGGGGCAGCGCGCCACGTGCGTCCGCGATCTGACAGAGATCTGCTCCTTCGAGCAGCTCCATCACGATGAACGGCAGGCCATCCTGGCCCACGTCGACGTCGACGACCCGCGCGACGTGCTCGCTCTGGAGCTTCGCGGCCGAGCGCGCCTCCAGTAGCAAGCGCGACTGCGCCTCGCGGTCTGCAATGTCTTGATAGAGGAGCTTTACGGCGACGCGCTGATCGAGGAGCTCGTGGTACGCCTCCACGACGATCCCCATCCCGCCTTCACCGAGAAGTCGCTCGACGCGATACTTGCTCGCGAGCAGATCGCCGACCTTGAGCAGCGAGCGGCTGCTCTTGGGCATGGATGCCCCGGACGCAGTTCGCTGCGATCGCGCGAGCTTCGCCGCCATCAGAAGCCAATCGTAGCGTTCGTAGCGGTCCAGCTCCAAGGGAGAAAGCGCCCGCTCCGCCCCGTTGCACCGGCGATCCAGGCGCGCGCGTCCGCGGGTCCTGCCGCCCCCACCGGTCCCACTGGTCGCTCCCCCGGCCACCGACGCGGGCCGTCGTCCACACCGCGGCTTCCCTCCACTCGGCCGGTGCTCCCCCTGGCTCGGTCCGGGGTCTCCACTCGGGACCGGCCCCCGCGGGCCTCCCGCGCTCCCTCCGATGAGCTCTCCGCCACGCCGGTGTCGGACCTGCCGTCCCCCCTGTTCGGCCCGCCTTCAGCTGTCGGAAAGTCTACAGGGCGCGCGCAGGGGTCGAACGGGCGAGCTTCCGGCCGATTCGTGCATGATCTCGAGCACTCGGCGCATCCCTCGCCGGCCGGACCGGCTTCGGCACGGCAGTCGCATTGGAGTCCCAACCTAGAAAGGACTCCGATCATGGCCTTCGCCATCCAGCGCGACATCCTCGATTCAGCGGTCACCGGCGACGCCGCAGCCCTCGACAGCGTCCTCAAGACGATCACGCCCCACGTCGAGCGGCAGCTCCTCCGGTACCCCGTGAGCGACGAGGACCGGCGCGACCTCCTCCAGGCGACCCTGATGCAGATCGTCCGCCGCCTCGGCTCGTTCCGCGCAGAGGCGAGCTTCTCGACCTGGCTGTTCCGCGTGACCGCGAACGAAGCGCTGATGCTCATGCGCTCGCGACGCCGCCATCGCGCGCGCTTCGTCGAGGGCCTCGAGTGGGAAGAGCTCGCGACGCTTCCCGCGATGAACGACACCGATCACGTCGACGGTGACCTCGGGATCAGCGCCCGGCAGCGTGACGAGCGCGTCCGCGATGCGCTCGGGGAGCTCCCCGACGACTACCGCGACGTCGTCATCGCCCACTACCACATGGACCTCGGCCTCCAGGAGATCGCCGACCGCCTCTCGATCACCGAGAGCGCCGTACGCTCGAGGTTGCACCGCGCACGCTCGCGCCTCCGTTCGCTGCTCGAAAAGCGAGACCTCGACGCGTACACTGTCGCGGCCTGAGCACCTCTTCTCTTCCCCGTATCGCTCCGCCCTGCGGCGCGCTGCTGTTCGATCTCGACGGCACGCTCGTCGACTCACGCCGTGACATCGCCGATGCGCTGAACATCGCGCTGGAGGCGACAGGCCGGGAGCCGCTCGCCCTCGAGACCGTGCTCACGATGATCGGAGACGGTGCCCGCGCCTTGGTCGCGCGCGCCATCCGACTCCGAACCCCGGCCGAGAGCTCGCCGGAGCACGACGCCCTGCTCGAACGCGTGCTCGCGCTCTTCCTCCAGCACTACGCGGAGAGGCCGGCGGTCCACACGGCGCTGCTCCCGGGCGCACGCGAAGCACTCTCGCTCGGGCTCCCCGCTGCGCTCGTGACGAACAAGCCGCGCGCGATCACCCTGCTCGTACTCGAGACCCTCGGGATCGCGTCCGCGTTCGGCGCCGTGTTCGCCGGTGGCGACGGACCGCTCAAGCCCTCGCCTCACGGCCTCGAGCAAGTCGCGCGCGAGCTCGGCGTGCCTGCCTCCCGCGCATGGATGATCGGCGACGGCCCGCAGGACGTCCTCGCCGGCCGCGCCGCTGGCTGCTTCACGATCGCGGTGCCCGGGATGATCGCGGACCGCGAACGAGTGCTTGCTGCCGAGCCTCACCTCATCGTGGAGTCGCTGCACGACGTCGCGAGGCTCGCGAGCGCGAGCCGCACTTCGGCCTGACCTCGATCTCCTTCAGCCGCAGTACGCCGCCAGCCGCCGTCACATCGGCGACGTGGCTCGCGTAGCGAAGCTCGCTCGAGGACCGGGAGGCCGTCGGCTCGATCGTCGGAGCCCCCGGATTTCACAAAATCTGCCTCCGGTCTGTCTGGAAAGTCGTCGCTCGCGGTACTTCGAGAGTGGCCGGGCCCATGCTCGGCGCAACCATCCCTCTCGGAGAGCCTGACGCATGAACTACCGACACCTAGCTTGTTCTTCTTTGGCGCTCTTGACGCTGTCGCTCATCGGCTGCGGGGAGAAAGCCAACACCTGTGGGGTGAGTCTGCAAGATTCCGCTTTGTTCACGAACAACACGGCGGTCCTCACGGGCGATGTGGAAGCGGCGCGGACCGCCGCCCTGGCGGCCGAAGGCGCCCGTCACCAAGAGGTCGTCTTCGCGGAGAAGATCGCCGCAATCGCCAAGGATCCGAAGGCGTCCGAGCAGTGGGCCACGGTGATCAAGCTCAACGGGACGGAGGCTCGCACGAACGCGAAGAAGTCCGGCGTCGCGGTCGATCTTCCGCTGCAGGCCAGCCGCTTGCGCGCGGCCGGAGTTCCCGCCGACGAGGTCTCGAAGGCAATCGACGCCGCCATCTCCTCGGACATCTCGGTCGACGAGGCAGCCGCACTGCTGGCGATCTCCGCCACCGCCGCCGAAGAGTCCGGGCCGATTGACGGATTCGGCGGCTGGACCGCAGAACAAGTGAAGCTCGGGCTCCGCGGCCCCGCACTGGCGCGCGAGCTCAAAGACGAGCACAAAAGTCGTGGCGAGAAGGCGCGTAAGGCCGACGAAGCAAGCGGCAAGAAAGCCACCGTCTGCCACCGTCCCCCCGGCAATCCAAACAACGCGAAGACGCTCGAAGTCGGACCGTCGGCGCTCGCCGCACACCTCGGGCATGGAGACACGGAAGGCCCCTGCCCCGAAGGAGCAGCCAAGCGCGACGACAAAGACAACGCGGGCGGCAACGACAAGGACAAGGACAAGGACAAGGACAAGGACAGGGGCAACGCAGGCAACGACAAGGACAAGGGCAACGCGGGCGGCAACCACAAGGGCCACGGTCGTCGCTGACCGCCAAGATCTGTCGCTAGCCGCCAGGAGCTCTTAGCGAGTGCACAAGTGCTCGGCGCCTCGAGGCAGGCGTCGAGCACACCTCTTTCAGAGGTGTTGGCAGAACGCTGCGCGCTGCCCCCGCGCGTGCAGTCCAGGTCGCGGGGAGACGGCCCGGAACGTCTTGCGGGCCGCGTCGAACGTGTCGAGCGCCGTCGCCTCTCCGCTCAGTCTTCCAAACGAACGTGCTTGCCCCTCCGAGCTCACTCGAGCGCATCCAGGGGCAAGCGTCGTACAAGACATCTGTCGATCAGGCTTTTGGCGTCTCGTCGCGTCCCGCCACGATGTTTCGTCGTTGCTCGCCTGGCCGACTCGATGCTGCGACGGCGGCGCATGCGCGCGCGGCAGACAGTTTCCGTGACGCTCCTTCACGTCGCGCTCATCACCCATCCGCAAGCCTCGCGCTCGCCGCGTGCGGCGAAGACTCGCCGGGCGCGTTCACGTCGGGGACCTCGGACGGCGTGCCTTCTCAGCAGTGAGGTGTGCCTCGTCGGGGTCACGTTCGAGTAGCGCGAAACCCGCGCCCGCGCGCGGCCAGGCGCGAAATGGTATGCGCGCACATGCGGGGAGCGCTTCCATCAACGGGACTCGCCGTTTGTAGAATACTCGAGCAAACGATGTCCAAGCCGGTGCTTCGTACCCTGACGTGTCCTTCGTGTTCGGCTCCCGTTCCCCCTCCCATGCCCGGCGCAACGCAGCTCCAGTGCGTCTATTGCCGGTCGACCATCATGATCGAGGCGCCGAAGGTGCCGGTCATTCAGCCGACCGCGCCCCCGCCGAACCTCGTTCGAGCTACGTCAGCGGCGAGGCGGCCCCTCGCCGCCGTGATCGTGGGGATGGCTTTCGCGATCGTCGCTGCGATGGTGGCGTTCTCCTCGTTCCATATGCGGAGAGCGTCGCGGGGCGTCGCCTTCGACGACAAGGAGATCGTTTCGTTCCCCGCGGCGTGCTTTGCGAATCGGTCGATGACCATCACCGGCAAGACCTTCGAGGGGACCGGCACGCTGGTCACGATACACCCCAACTGTAAGCTCACCCATCAAGGACTCCACCCTGAAGGGTGACGTGATCGTGGAGTCGACGGCGGTCAGTGAGGTCACGATCATCAACAGCAAGCTCGAGGCGAAGGACGTCGCCCTGAAGTTCGGTCAGAACGGGAAGGTGAAGATCTCCGGCGCGAGCGAGATCACCGGTACCTCGGCGGCGATCGACGGCGACATCAACACCGTCGTCAACCTCGAGAACTCGAAGGTGCGGGCGCAGGATGCCGCCATCCACGGAGGAACCAACACGGAGATCAATGCCACCGGGGCGGAGATCACCGGCAAGAAAAGGGCGCTGGATCTCGGCTTCAATGCCAATGTCGCTCTCATTCAGTCGACGGTCCGCGCCGAGAGCGAGGCCGTGTTCTGCAAGTCCAATCTCGACTTGAGCGCCGACGGGTCGACCATCGAAGGTGGCAACTCCGGCCTGAAATCGCCTTCGCTAGTGAAGGTGCGCCTCGTGAAGAAGAGCCGCCTCGCGGCAAAGAGCACCGCCATCGAGTCGGAGTCGAACCTGGATCTCACCGTCGAGGATAGCTCGGTCGAGAGCCAGGACACGGCCATCCGCACGAAGAGCAACCCGCGCGTCCGAATCGCGAAACAGGGGAAGGTGCACGGCAACAAGACGGGGCTCGTCTGCGAGCACAACCTGGATCTGGCCATGAACGAAGGGACGCTCGAGTCGAGCGGCAACGCCGTTCAGTGTGAGATCAACGCCCGCATCGACGTGAAGAAGTCGACCATCAGCGGCGCCAATGCGTTCGCGCTGTCACGAGCTCCCCAGTCGCTCACCGTCTCCGACGACAGCCAGCTCAAAGGCGCGAAGAACTTCGCGTACAAAGGACCGCGCTGACGCCGCTTCCGACCGACGAGCGGGCGTCGCGCGCGAGCGCGTGCCTCACTTGGGCTTGACCTCGATCTCCTTCAAGCGTGCGCGGAAGGCATTCATCCGCGCGATCGCCTCGTCCCGCTTCTCCTTGTCGCGCGCGAGGTCCTTCTTCTCTTCGGGATCGCTGGCGAGATCGAAGAGCTGGTAGTTGTAGCCGCCCGAGTGAATCAGCTTCATCCCGGGGGACGGGCCGGTGATGATCGCGCGCCGGAGGCCGTTGAAGGGACCTGCCGGCATGTCGACGTAGACGTCGCGCTCCTCATGCTCGGCGTCGTTGGGGAGGTAGACGTCGGCGAGGAGGCTCTTGCCGCGAAGCTCTCCGTCGTCCGGCACCTCGAGGCCCATCAGCTCGATGATCGTCGGGACGACGTCGATGTGCGAGCGCTTGACGGGCACGCGGCGCGCCTCGGCGCCCGGGACGTAGACGAAGAGCGGAACCTGCACGAGCTCGTTCCAGATCTCCGATCCGTGGAAGAGCATCCCGTGCTCGTAGAACGCCTCGCCGTGATCAGCGGTCATGACCACCGCCGTGTCTTCGGCCCAGGTCTGCGACGCGATGTAATCGAGCACGCGACCGATGTGCTTGTCCGTATACCAGATCTCCTGGTTGTAGAGCGCACGCGACGTGGCGAACCCGCCCTTGCCGCTGAAGTCGGGTGACCCCTGGTGCGCGACGTACTGCGCGTGGGGATCGAAGAAGTGGAACCACGCGAAGAAGCGGCGCGGCGCGGCCTCTCCCTCGGCGCCGTCCGAAGCGGCATCGGCGCCTGCGTCGGCAGCACCGGCTTCGTCAGCGCCCGCATCGTCGGCGCCGGCGTCCGTCGCGCCTCGCTGCGAAGGCTCCTCCCCGAATGGACGCTGGAGCAACTTGAGCGCCAGATCGGCCATCCGCTCGCTCGTGATGCTCGTGTCGTTGTCGCTCATGCCGGGCGGAATCGCGGACGTGTCCCAGACCTGAAAGCCCTGAGCGAGACCGCTCGAGGGCCGGAAGTACCAGTGACACATGCCCGCGAGCGTGTGGTAGCCGGCGTCGCGAGCGCGCTCGGCCACCATCACGTTCTTACCGGAGTACGTATTGAAGTGACTGAAGTCGGTGAACGTCTCGCTCGGGTACTTGCCGATCAGCATCGGGCCGACGGACTTCCCGGTGTACGAGGCCATCGAGTACGCGCTCTCGAAGATCGTCGACTTCTCGGCGAGCTTGTCGAGGTTCGGCGACGTCTCCTTACCGTACTTCATGAAGCCGAGGTCGGGACGAAGCGTGTCGACCGTGAGGAGGATCACGTTGTACGAGCGCTTCGGCTTCGACCTGGCCGCCCCGGCGTCCGCGCTCGTGAGCGCGATGGGCATCGGCTCCGGCGCAGGCGTATCTGCCCCCGAGCAGTCCTCGTCGATGCCGTTGCCGGGGATGTCGACCGCGTTCGGGTTCACGCGCGCGTCGCCGTCGTTGCAGTCGCCGCCCCCGAACTTCGCCGAGAAGCCGTCCTTGTCTCGATCCGTCGCGCGCCGCAGGAGCGCAAGCGACGGCTTCCCCAGCGGCGCGTGTTTCTCGAGCGCGAGCGCGAGCTCCGGCGCATCGCCGAGATGCGAGGCCGCACGGACGCACAGCACGATCATCGCGACGTGGAGAAGGAGCCCGAACGCAGCTCCGACGAGCGGTCGGGGGTCCTTCGCGCTCCGCTCGTCGGCGGGCCTCGAGAGCGCGATCGGCAGCACGAACGCGCCGAGCGCGATGATCGCCGCGTTGAGGACCGGGCGCAGGTCGAGCTCCGACCGCTTGAGCACCCCGAAGATCCCGAGGATGCCGCCGCCGGCACCGCTGGTGTCGCCGCGTGAGATGCCGAGCGCGAAGAGCGATCCGACCACGACGAGCGCGACGCCGCCGGTCACTGCCGGATCGAGCAGCCGAGGGACGGCCGCGCTGCCGAGCGCGAGCAGCCGTCGGAACACGGGCAGGATTGCCAGCGCGACCGCGCCGCAGACGACGAGCGCGCCGACCGCGCACGCGCCGATGGTGAGGCCCGCCTCGACAGGCTCGCCGGCACCCATCGACACGCGAGCGAGGTGCGCGCACGCCACGCACCATACGAACGACGCGAAGATCGCGATGGGCAGGGCCGCGGCTGCGCGCAGCCGGTCGAGGACGGCGGCTTCGCGCAGCTCCGCGAGCGTCCGGAGCGGGCTCGCCGCCTCCTTCGGCTGGAGCATCAGCGTGAGGACGCCGAGCGCGAGCCCAATCCCGACCGCGAGCGGCGACAGGAGACCGAGCTCGGCCATGAAGAGCGCGCCGGACGACGGGAGCTCTTGCGTTCCCGTATCGGCCAAGCCGGCCGACACCGCACGCACCTCGAGGAGGGCTACGACGAGAGCGAGCGCAGCAGCGCCGCCGAGAGCGAGGAGCAGGCGCAGGAGCGCGCGGGACATCGGGACGGTACGAGGAGGAAAATTCAACGCGAGCCGAAGGCCGACCACTGCGGGTGGTTGGGGCACCACTGCGGGTGGTTGGGGCGCGAGCCCCAAATTCTAGTAACAGGCCGTAGACCGAACGGCGGAGCGCCGGAACGTTACTAAACCGGCCTCCTCTTCGCGAGCCCCCGATCCATCATCGCATCCTCTCTTTTCGCGGATCCGCCCCGGCCGCCGGACGGAGCGGCGGCCGAGCGGCCCCCGCCCGCGCGTCGGCCTGCGACCGCTTGCTCGCGAGCGGATGAGCGGCGTCGTAGACCGAAAGGAGGTGCGCCACGGAGACGTGCGTGTACCGCTGCGTCGTCGACAGCGACGAATGGCCGAGCATCTCCTGGATCGCGCGGAGGTCCGCGCCGCCGTCGAGCAGATGCGTTGCGCACGTGTGCCGCATCGCGTGCGGGTGGAGGTCCGCGCGCCCCGCACCCACGAGGCCGTAGCGGCGCACGATGAGCTGAGCCGCACGTGGACCGAGCCTCCGGCCGCGCGTCGAGACGAACACGGCGTGAGGATCGATGAAGAGCGTGCGCGCATGCGCGAGCTCGGACCGCACGGCGAGCCACTCGGCGAGCGCTTCCTCGGCCTTGCTGCCGATCGGGACGATCCGCTCCTTCCTTCCCTTGCCCATCACGCGGACCGTGCGCTCGGAGAGCGAGAGGTTCGCGAGGTCGAGACCGCACGCCTCGGACACGCGGAGACCGGCGGCATAGAGCAACTCGAGGAAGGCGCGATCGCGCAGCGCGACGGCTTCCTCTGCGCGACGCGCCCCCGTGTTGTCGGGATCGGGCGACTCGATCACCAGCGCGGCGTCCTCGGCGGAGAGGAACGTCGGCAGCTCGCGGCGTACCTTCGGGCTCGCGAGCTCCGCGGCGGGGTTCACGTCGCTGTGCCCCTTCTGCTTCATCCAGCGGCAGAACGCGCGCACGCTGGCGATCTTGCGCGCAACGCTCGAAGGTTTGCAGGTACGCGCGAGGTCGCCGAGCCACGCGCGGAGGACGTAGACGTCGAGCCGCTGGGTCGCGCGGCGGCCGGGGCGCTCGCTCGCGCGCTCGTCGACGAAGGCGATCAACGCGTCGAGGTCGCGCCCGTACGCCGAGACCGTGTTCGGCGAGGCGTGCTTCTCGGCCTCGAGGTGCGTGACGAACGCGTCCTTCAGCTCGTTCAGCTGCACTCCCGACAGGTTACCCGCGAGGCGCGATCGGGGCCACTTCGAGGCGTGAGGCGGGCGCGGCGCGCAGCGATGTCCTCGACCGAGGCCGAACCTGGCGCTGTGAATCTCGCGCGGCTCGCCGTGCCGATGCTCCCACGGATCGGCGTTCCGCTGCCCGGAGTGCTAGTCTGCACGACCTTGTTCCGGCGGCTCTGGGAGAAGCTGAAGACGATCTGGAAGCTCGCCAAGTCCGAGCGCGCCTCACCGCGTGAGATCGGCTGGGCCGTTGCGATCGGCGCGTTCGCCGGATGCACACCGGCCGTCGGGGTGCACGGTCCCCTCGCCATCGGCCTCGCGACGCTGTTCAAGAAGAACCGGCTCTTCGCGTGGCTCGGATCACGCGTCTCCAACATCTTCTTCCTCCCGTTCATCACGATCGCGGAGGTCCAGGTCTCCCATCGCATCCGGACCGGCGAGTGGGTCACGCTCGACCGCGAGCAGGTCATGGAGCAGGCCGGCAGCCTTTTCCTCGACTGGTGTCTCGGGACGATCCCGGTCGGAGCCGCGATCAGCACCGTGCTCGGCGTCGCCTCTTGGGCGCTCGCCGTGCGCCGCGATCGGCGCCGCACCGCGAAGGAAGCGGAGTCGACCGCGGCGGAGCCGGCGGCGATCGCCGCGCTCTCGTCGCCGGCAGCCCTCGGAACAGAGGACGACGGCGCCGCGCCCGAGAGCGCCCCGACCAGCGCGCGCAGCGCGTAGACCGCGCCGAGAGCGCCCGACGCGTGCGCCCAGGAGCGCCCCGAGCAGCGCAGCGCGTAGCGACCGTCGCGACGCCAGGCAGGGCGCGGCCGTCGACTCTCCCCTCGCTCCGTCACGCCAGGTCGGCGCGCGCTGCTCTTGCCGCGCGCGCCGGACGCGTCATGCGCAGGCGGACTGGACTTCGGCGACCGTCTTCGGGATCTGCTTGGTGAGGTTGTCGGGATCGCCGTCCGTGACGAGGATGTCGTCCTCGATGCGAACCCCGATGCCGCGCCACTCGGGCGCGACCTTGTCGTTGTCCTTCGCGATGTAGATCCCCGGCTCGACGGTGAGCACCATGCCGGGCTCGAGCGGGCGCGCCTTGCCGCCGACGTAGTAGTTCCCGACGTCGTGCACATCCATGCCGAGCCAGTGACTCGTCTTGTGCATGAAGAACGGCTTGTGCGCGTCCTCCTTGATGAGCTGGTCGACGTCGCCTTGGAGGAGGCCGAGCTTCACGAGCCCGCGCGTGATCACCTCGACGCACGCGGCGTGGATCTGCTCGAGCGAGCTGCCCTTGCGCGTCTTGTCGATGCCCGCCTCCTGCGCATCGAGCACGAGCTCGTAGATGGCCTGCTGCTCCTTCGTGAACTTCCCGCCGACGGGGAACGTCCGCGTGACGTCGCTCGCGTAGTAGTCGTACTCGCAGCCCGCATCGATGAGGAGAAGCTCGCCGTCCTCCATCTTTCGGTTGTTCAGTCGGTAGTGGAGGATGGTCGCGTTCGTGCCCGAGCCCACGATGCTCCCGTAAGCCGGACGCTCCGAGCCGTGCATGCGGAACGTCTCGAGGAGCATCGCCTCGACCTGGAACTCGTGCATGCCGGGCTTCGTTGCCTTCATCGCGCGGATGTGCGCCTCGGCGGTGATGTCCGCGGCGCGCCGCATCGAGGCGAGATCGTCGGAGCTCTTGAAGAGGCGCATCTCGTGGAGGATCGTGCCCGGATCGACGATCTCGACCGGCCACGAGAAGCCCAGTCGGCCGCGTGCTCGCGCGCGGTCGAGGCCTTCGAGGATCTTGTCGTCGAAGGCGCGGTTCGGGCCGAGCCGGTAGTAGAGGCGCTTCTTGTTCTGGAAGAGCTTCGGCAGCTCCTCCGCCACCTTGTCGGTCGTGAAGGCCTCGTCCGCCCCGAAGTGAGCCTTCACGCCGTCGACGCCCGCGCGCGGCCCGTCCCACGTCTCGCGCTCGGGATCGCGGGGGCGGACGAACATCGTCGTCTTCTTCTCCTTCGCATCGAGCACGAGCACCGTGCCCGGCTCGGCGAAGCCCGTCAGGTAGAAGAGATCGGAGTCCTGCCGGTACTCGTGCTCGACATCGTTGTTCCGGGTGAAGACCGGCGCCGCGGCGAAGACGGCAACGCTGTCCGGCTCGTTCGCGGCGATGGCCTCGAGGAACGCACGACGACGCTTGCCGTAGAGCTCACTGTGGCACGTGCACATCGTTCTTCAATGCCACGGGGCTGCGCACGACACAACGGGCGCTCCGTGCCGCTTCGAGCTCGAGCCACCGTCGACGGCGAGCGCCGGAGAGGCCCGGCGGCACGAAGGTCCAGCCCGCGCTCATCCCACCGACGACGACTCCGACTCCGCGACCGACGACGCGAGCACCACGACCCGCGACGACGGGAGCGCGTCGTGCGCCCTCCGTCCGTGCTCACTCCATCAGCGAGAAGACGACGAAGAGGACACCGAGGATCGCGATCCCGGCAAGAGCGAGGAGTAGGAGCCCCGACGCGCGACCGATCGTCGGGCCGGACTTCTTCCACGCGGTCCGCGACGCCGCGACGCCCGTCCGCGAGGACGCTCCCATCGCCGTCGGTGGAGGAACGGACGGAAGCATCTGCGGTGGAACCGACGGCATCGCCGCGGGACGCGACGGAGGGACGCTCGCGGGGATCGGAGACGACGACGGAGGCGGCTGCGGCTTGGCCTCGTAGTGGAAGACGCCGACGTTCGCCGGCAGTCCCTGCTCGCCGGCCGGCGATGGAGCCGACGGATGCGGCTTGGCGGCTCCCGGACGGACCACGCGCGGCGGCGGCGTCATCGGTGCGCTCACCTGAACGGCGGGCGCCGCAGCGCGGGCCTCTTCCGGCAGATCGAGCGAGAGCACCGTCGCTCCGAGCTTGAGCATGCGCGGACGCTGCCACTCGACACGCGTGCCCTGGTACACGGCGGAGCGCCCGAGCCACGAGCCGCGAGTGGACGCCGCGTCGTAGATGAAGACGTTGTAGCCGCGGCGGACGACCTTGATGTGCTCGCGCGAGACCTCGCGATCCTCGAGCACGAGGTCGGCCTTCGGGCTGCGACCGATGACGTATTCGCGGTTCTCCGCCTCGAGGGCGAGCTCGCCACCGAAGTTCTGGCCTTCCACGACGCGGATCCGCGGCCCGCGGCGACCGCCCTCGGTCGGCGTCGGGTCCTGCCCGTCGAGCGCGAGGACGACGCTGCCGATCTGGATCTCGTCGCCCGGGATCACGAGGCGGCGCTGCCCGGCGTCGAGGGGAACATCGCCGACGGCGCAGTCCGCCCCCACCGCAATCAGCGCGACCTCGCTGATCTTCGCATGCTCATCGTCCACGCCGGGCACATCGACGCGAACATCACATCCCTCGGCGCGACCGATCGTCAGGACACGGGCCCCGAGCTCGATGCGGCGCGTCTCGCGGAATGAGCCTCCGGGAGGAACGACCAGGTGCACGCATCGCTAGTGTCGCACGTTCCCTCGGCGGCTTGTAGTGGCTCGGTCGCTCGTTTGTGCCGCCCCCTCCACGGCAATCCAGCCGATGCGGCCCGAGCGCCTCACATGACGAGGTGGCCTCGAGGTGCACTCTTCTTGGCCAGGGCGGGACGGGCGCGGGAGACTTCCGTTTCGAAGCCGCGACTCTTGCTCTCCGGGAACCGAACATGGACGACCGCCGCCTCCGCCGTAGCTCCGATCCGCTCGTCGCCTTGCACTACCAGCTGAGCTCCACCCGCGCGCGGGGCGATCTCGACGCCATCGTGGTCGCCGACCCCTCGGGCGTCGTCGTCGCCGGGGCGGGCTCCTGGCCCGTCTGTGAAGAGCTCGCGGCCTACGCGCCCCTGCTCGCAGACGGCGAATGGGCCCAGATGAGCTCGCCCGTCTCGTCGCGCGTCGAGGCGCTCCGCCATGAGGTCGACGTCCGCGCGGTCGCGGTCGGTGGGCAAGAGGTCCTGCTCTGCACGCGCCAGAAGCGCCGGGTCGAGGCGATCGAGGCGATCGAGGCTTCGAACCGCGACCTCGACGAGGCCGCGCGGGGCGTGAGCCGCATCCTCACCACGGTCGCGGCCTGAGAGTGGCACGCTCCTCACGATGCGCTCGGTCGCTGGGCCCATCCACTCTAACGCGTCGCGTTGACGCGCTCCACGGCCGGGGCTAAGGACTCGTCATGAGCGACGAGGAAGCGCCGCCTCCGCTGGACAGTGTTCCGCCGCCCGACAGCCCGCACGACCGCGGGAGCAGGGACGGCCGTCGGAGACGACTCGAAGGAGTCATTCCGGAGATCGTGCGACGTGCGGTCGAGCTTGGCGTCGAGAAGGCGCAAGAGGCTCCCGACAACCTGAAGTCGTTCGTCGGCGATCTGAAGCTGCCGAAAGACATCGCGCACTACCTCCTGCAGCAGATCGACGAGACGAAGAACGGTCTCTTCCGTGTCGTCGCGAAGGAGATCCGCGACTTCCTCGAGCACACGAACTTCGCCGGTGAGGTGCAGAAGCTCCTCACGACGGTCCAGTTCGAGGTGAACACGACGATCCGCTTCACGCCGAACGACGGCCGCTCGAAGGCCTCATCGAAAGCGCGCGGCGAAGCCGACGAGGAGAGCGACGAAGAGAGCGGCGAGAGCGCTCAGGCGGGCGCCGAAGAAGAGGGCGAGCCCGGTGAGCGCCGCCCTACCCCGCTTCCCAAACCGGAAGTGAAGACAGCCGTGCACGTTCGGAGAGACGATCGTGAACGACGTCGACGGCGCGATCGCGACACCTGAATGCGACGTGTTCGAGTATGCTGCGCACCATGAGCAAACCGCTCCGAGCGGGGGGTGAAGTCGATAGCTGGTGCACGAAGTGCAAGCTTGTCTTGAACCACCGCGTGATCGCGATGGTTGGAGGTACGCCGGTGCGCGTCGAGTGCTCGACGTGCATGTCTCATCATAATTTCCGAGCGCGCGCGCCCGGTGAGAAGGCCCCGTCGACGGGGATCTCTCGCGCTTCGTCGGCAAGCCCGCGCTCGCGCGCCACGTCCGCGACGAAGGCCCAGCAGGCCGCGCTCGATCGCGAGCGATCGTGGGAGAAGGCCGTCTCGGGCAAGGCCGTCAGCGAGTTCAGGAGCTACGGCGTCGATCAGACGTTCGCCGAGGGCGATCTGATCCGTCACAAGAAGTTCGGCGACGGCATCGTCACGCGGATCCTCGACCCGAAGAAGGTAGAGATCCTCTTCAAGGACGAGCCCCGAACGCTCGCTCAGGGCCTGACGGACTGAACTAGGCGCCCTGATCGAACGCGCGTACGTCGAGCTCGAGGAGCGCATGCTCCTCGAGCGGCGCAACGTGTTCGCTCGATCGAGGCATTCGGTCCGGAACGTTCGCCGTCGGGCGTCCGTCCGTCTGTTCACGCGCGTGGGCGCCGTCGGACGATCGTTCACGTCCGTCGACCCAGCGCGTCTCGTCGGCGTGCATGCGCGCGAACGCCGGCGGGAAGCTCGGTCGCGAGCTGCCGCTCGCTACGCGGGAGCGGTCGCGTCCGAGCTTCCACGTCGTCGCGTGGGAGGCGTGCGCTTGCCGCGCGCCGCGGCGACTGCACGCCGATCGTTCGATCACGCGTGGCGGCTCACCACCACATGCCGCCGGTGCATCCCCACGGTCCGCACCCGCCGAGCCCCACCCCGCCGAAGCCGAAGCCGCCGAAGCGGCCGAAGCCCATGCCGGGGCCGACGAAGCCGGGGGCGCCGAACCCGAATCCGGGAGCGCCGAACCCGAATCCGGGAACGCCGCCCCACATGCCGCCCCCGCGCCAGAGGCCACCGCCCCAGCCGCCGAGGCCGCCGCCCCAGCCGAGGCCGCCGCCCCAGCCGCCGAGGCCGCCGCGCCAGAGGCCGCCGCCGAAGCCACCCGGTCCGATGATGATCGCGTCCGACTTGCTGTCGGTAGCGCCCTCATCGGCCTCCTCCGCCGGAGGAGGTGCCAGAGCGCCGGGATCGGCCTCTGCTGCCTCGAAGGCGGTGGCGACCTCGTCGTCCGGTTGCGCCGCGCTGACGTTCTCGTCGACGGCCTCGGTCGTTTGCTCGGTCGGGCTCTCGGGGGTCTCGGCCGTGATGCCTTGCGCCTGCTCCACCATCGGATCGGCGGTCTCGTCGGTCGGACTGACGCATCCCACGAGCACGAAGCCGGCCCCCACGCCGATCGTCGTGAGTCGGTTGAGAGTAAACATGGTCCACGTACCTCCTTCGCGTGCGCCGGGTGCATTTGCGAGGCCATCATCCAGCTCTGCGCGCTCGAACCACCGCCGTGCGTGCGAGGAGGAGCACCGAACGCGTCGCTTCACCGCATGACGAGGGCCGAGCCACGGGCAGCGGGCTCTGCCTCTTCCTCGTGATGCGTCGTCGTTGATCAGCAGCCCCGCGCTCGCGGCTCACGCGTGAGGTGGCCGAGAGCGCAATCGTGAGTCGACGGCAACGCCCATCGCGCCTTCGCCCCGGTGCAGATGTTCGCTCCGTCGCGAGATGCGTCGCATCCGTGAAGCCGAACGCATGCACGCCGACGCTCACATGCGGAGGGGCGAGTGAAGAGAGCGCAGCTCACTGGCATGTACGGCCTCGTTCGAGGAGGCTGGCAAACCTTCGCCGTGGAAGACCACCTCTGCGGATGATCGCGGCGCGAGCCCCAACGCCTCTTGCTCGAGAGCTCGAGATGGTCCAACCGCGGTCGAGCCTCTCGGCGCTCGACGTAGCGAGGCGACACGAGCGCTCCGTCACCGGCGCGGCTCGCGCACCCGAGCTCGTGCGCCGGAGTCGGATGAACGCGACGAGCCCAAAAAGAAGCGCCGACGACGAACGATGTCGAGCGTCGACGCGAAGGACGAGACACGCCGCGTCGTCGCCCCGAACGTGGACGCATGCGCGCGCCGGCGAGGATGAGCCAGCTTGCCAAGGCCGGTCGGCCGACGCTAGTCGTCACGAGGCCCGGCGGCTGCGGCGCCTGCGAGGCTCCGCCCGCTGAGCCGATGGAGGCTTACGATGAAGACGTTCTTGCTTGGAGCTTGTGCAGCGATCGCGGTCGCGATGATGCCCGCCTGCAGCAGCGGCGATGAGGAGACGGCGCCCGACAACGACGCGGACATCGTCAACGTCCAGTTGACGAGCAACCAGTTCACCCCCGCGCAGGTGAAGATCAAGGTCGGTCAGACCGTCCGCTGGACCTGGGCAGGCGGCACGCACAACGTCGTGTCCGGCCCCGACTGCAATACCGAGGACGGCAACTTCAAGAGCGGCGCGCCCGTCGGCGGCGGCACCTTCGACAAGAAGTTCGAGACGGCCGGCACCTTCCCCTACTACTGCCAGCCGCATTGCCAGATGGGCATGAGGGGCGAGATCATCGTCGAGCCGTGATGCGCGCACCGATCCCGCTCGCGCTGCCCATCCTGATGGGGTCCGCGAGCGGGCTCGTGGCCCTCTCTCTCGTTTCGGTCGTCTCGGCCGATCTGCGACCGCCGAGCGTCGTCGTTGCTACGCCCGATGCCGGCGATGAAGCGACGGCGTCGCCCGCGCCCACGCCGACCTCGCAGCTCGAGGACGCTGCACGAGCGCCCGCCGTGGACGTGCGGCTCGCGCCTTCGGCCAAAGGCGTCCTCGGCGCCTGGCTCGTCGCGGGCCCGTTCAAGGCGCCGCGCGCGGCGCTCGACGCCGCGCCTCCGGGGGTCGACGAGAAGGCGCTCGCGCCGGCGCTGAATGCGGTCCTCGGCAACGACCGCGACCTAGGCAACGGCAAGCGACGTCCGCCGGCGCGGTGGGCTCTCGTCTCGAGCGGTCCGCCGCGAACGGGCACCGGACAAGACCCGGGCTTGGAGGGCAGCCGCACGATCGATCTGAAGGCGAGCCTGGAGGACGCAGGCGGCTCGGAGCTCCTCGCCTACGCTGCGGGGCGCCTCCATATCGAGAAGGCCGGCAGGTACTACCTCCTGCTCGGTGTCGACGACGGCGTCCGCGTCTTCGTCGACGGCGCGGTCGTCTTCTCACGCGATGACGCTCGGCCCGTTCGCGACGACGACGACGTCATCGCGCTCGATCTCGCGGCGGGCGACCACGACATCGTGCTCAAGCTGCATCAACGCGACGGCGCGTGGGCCTTCCGGACAAAGCTCGTCGACGGCTCGCTCGCCCCGCCCGCCGGCGCCTACCTCGCGCTCCCGGGGACGAACGCCGACGACGCACGCGCGCTCGCCGCGAGGATGTCCTGGCTCGTCGTCGATCGTGCGTTCGACGCGCGTGCGACACCGCCTCGCTACCGGCCGGTCCTCACCGTGCGTTACCCGGAGGGCGCACCTCGGGGCGTGCCCCTCCCCGTCACGGCGAAGCTCAGCGGCGTCCCGGAGGCGTCCGCGTTCGACGTCCGCGCGGGCGGCGTCGCGGTGAACGCGAGCGGGGTCTCGGATCTCGTCGTCTCCCTGCCCGCGATCGATCCGTGGACCGGCACGGCCACGCTCGAGACCACCGTCGCCGGCCGCAGCGTGAAGTCGACGCTGCCGGCCCGCCCCCAATCGGAGCGGGCGCTGCTCCGCGCCGAGCGCGCGCGAAGCCGCGTGAAGGGCGACGAGCCCTGGCTCCTGCCCGGCTCGCTCGACTCGTTCCAGCACATCGCGCATCGACTCTCGCGCTTCCTCGCGCGCGGCGACGGTGACGGCGAGGCGCAAGCCGACGAAGCGCGCGAGCTCGATCGCCTCTCCGCGAACCTCGAGCGAGGCGTCGACCCCTACGAAGGTCGCTCCGGGATGATGCGTCGCGCGGTGGTGACGCCGTTCGACGGTGCGCCGAGCGAGCTCGGGCTCTACGTCCCGCCGTCGTACAAGCGCGGCGATTCACGCAAGTACCCGCTCGTCGTCGGGCTCCACGGGATGAACAGCTACCCGATGTCGATGATGCGGGCGCTCTTCGGTCTCGACGACGACAAGAAGGCCCCGCTCTGGAAGGACCGCCATCTACTTCCGCCGCAGGACGTTCCATCCGTCGATGCGTTCGTGATCACGCCGTACGCGCACGGCAACACGATGTACCGGGAGATCGGTGAGGACGACGTCCTCCACATGATCAAGTGGGCATCGACCGTCTTCCCGATCGACGACACGCGGATCACGATCACGGGGCCGTCGATGGGAGGGATCGGCTCGGCGTCGATCCCATTCCACTATCCGCACGTCTTCGCCGCGTCCGCGCCGCTCTGCGGCTATCACAGCTACCTGATCCGCCCGGACATGGCCGCGCGTCCGAAGCGTCCGTGGGAGCGCCTCCTCCTCGAGGAGCGCTCGAACGTGTTCTGGGCCGAGAACGGCGAGCACCTCCCGCTCTGGATCGTGCACGGGACCCGCGACCACCCCGAGGCGAACAGCGGCGTGCTCATCGAGCGCTACGAGAAGCTGAAGTACTCGATCAAGCACGATCACCCCGAGGCCGGCCACAACGTCTGGGGGATCACGTACGGCGAGCTCAAGGGAATGAAGTGGCTGCTCTCCCAGCGCCTCGACCCGAACCCCGCGCGGGTGCGCTTCCGGACGATGCGCACGCGCTACGCGACGAGCGCATGGGTCACGGTCGACGCGCTCGCGACGCCAACCTCGTGGGGCGACGTCGACGCGCGCATCAAGAGCAGGACGTCGATCGCGCTGACGACCAGCGGCGTCTCGGCCCTCACCCTCGCGCGGAACGAGAAGCTCGTCGATCCTCGGGCGAAGATCGCCGTGACGGTCGACGGAACGGCGCTCGCATTCGAAGCGAGCGAACCGCTCTCGTTCCACAAACGCCCCGGCGGCGGCGCGTGGGAGCCGGGCGCCGCGAAGCACGAACGACTCGTCAAGCAAGGCCGAGTGACCGGCCCGATCCGCGACGTGTTCCACGAGCCGCTCCTCTTCGTCTACGGCGCTGGCGACGACGCACGCGCCAACGAACGCGTCGCGCGCGGCTTCGCCGAACGGCCGGGTGTCGTGGCGTCTTATCCGGTGATCAGCGACTCCGAGTTCCTCGCGAGGGGCGAGCCGCTCGCGAACGATCGCGCGCTCTTCCTCGTTGGTCGGACGAACAAGGTGCTCGCGGCGCTCGACTCCGCCGCGACGAACGCCGGGACGCCGTTTCCGCTCCACGTCGAGTCCGGCGCGGTCACCCTCGGGAAAGAGCGCTTCGTCGGTCGTGAGCTCGGCGGTGCGTTCATCCATCCGAACCCCGTACGACCGGACCGCTACGTCGTCGTCGTCGCGGGTGCGGACATGCCCGGCACCCTCCGCGCGCTCTCCCTTCCCGATCTCCTCCCCGACTTCGTCGTCTGGGACGAAGGCGTCGCGCCGGCGCGCGGGCAGATCGTGCTCGGCGCCGGCTCGCTCCGCGCCGGCGGCGTCTTCGAGAACGATTGGTCGCTGCCAGCAGTGCTCGCCGATCCGCTGGCGAAGACGGCGCGGCCCTCGCCTCGGAGCGAGACCGACGCCACGCCATCACTTCCGTAGCGTGCGGGGGCCAACGATTCACTGCTGGACCACGCAGCGTCGAGCTCTGAAACAGCCCGCATACGCGATGGTCGTTGACCGTGACGCGACGGAAAGACGGGATTACATTCCACGCGCATGCCGGTCCTGAGCTCGAAGGCGATGGCGCCCGGTCGTGAGCGGAGCGCACGGCGTCTGCCTGCGTGGAGCGCACGAAGCGTCCTGCGGTATTTCGCCACGCTCGTCGTCTTCGCGACGCTCTTCGTTTCGACGCTCGCGCATGCCGCGCCGTGGACGCCCCCGCCGCTCCGCGGGCATGTCGTCGACGAGGCTGGGGCGCTCACCGACGCGCAAGCGCTTCAGCTCGATCGAAAGCTCGACCGTGCTCGCCGCGAGACGGGCTTTGCGATTGTGGTCTACGTCCTGCCGCGCCTCCCCGAAGGACGCACGATCGAGGACGTCGGCTACGAAGCTGGAAACGCGTGGGGCGTCGGCTCGAAGAGCGGCGACGACGGCGTGATTCTGCTCGCTTCGCTCGGCGAGCGGAAGCTTCGCATCGAGACGGGGAAAGGCGTTGGCGGTGCGCTGACCGATCTCCAGTCGAGCCGCATCAACCGCGAGGTGATCGGCCCGCTGATGAAGCAGGGTCGGACCTACGAGGCGATGAACCGCGGCGTCGACGCGATCCTCCAGGAGCTCGTCGCAAACACCGAGGGCGGTGCGAGCGAGGCAGGAAGAGATCCGCGCTCCTCCCGCACGGGCCAGGGCGCCCAGCCGGCGACCACCGCGGACCTCCTACAGCTCGGCGTGGCCGGGCTCGTGCTCCTCGGCGTGATCGTCCTCGCGATCGTCTCGCCGACGTTCCGCAGCCTCCTCTTCTACCTGCTCCTCTTCGGGCGCGGCGGCGGCGGCGGCGGCGGTGGTGGTGGTGGTGGCGGTGGCGGATCGGGCTACGGCGGTGGCGGCGGAAGTTTCGGCGGCGGCGGCTCGAGCGACGACTACTGATCGATCGCCGCCACGACCACGAAAGGTCGAGCGGCGATCGCGGATCGATCAATCGCGAGCTGTCGTAGGCGCGGTGTGCAGTCGACGACGACGGCTCGAGCGGCGATCTCGGATCGAGCGCCGAGCCGTCCGCTCGTCGTCCTCAGCGGCCCTGACGGCCCTTCGCGCGCGGCGCGGGCTCGCGCTCGCGTGAGCCCTTGCCTCCGGCGGTCGGGCGCCCACGGCCGCCGCCGGCATCGCCACGCGCGCGTGCTGCATCGCCGCGTGCCGGACCGCGCGTCGAGCCGCGCCCGGCTCCCCCGCCCCGATCCTCACCGCCACGCGTGCGTGCTGCATCGCCGCGTGCCGGACCGCGCGTCGAGCCGCGCCCGGCTCCCCCGCCCCAACCCTCGCCGCCACTCGTGCGCGATGCATCGCCACGTGCGGGACCACGCGTCGAGCCGCGCGCGGCGCCGCCCCAGTCCTCGCCGCCGGCGTTTCCGCGGCGCCCAGGTGCTTTTCCACCCTGAGACGGCGCGTAGCCGTCGCGAGCGCCCCGCTCTTGGCCGCGCGATGGCGCTCCTGAGCGAGCACGATCGCGATCGAAACGGTCCTCCGCCGATCGCTTCGATCGCTCGGCGCCCGGTCCGCCGCCGGCACCGCGCGTGGACGAGCCCCAGTTCTCTTCGGTCCGCGTCGCTTCGCTGCCGAACGCGCGCTGCGTACGACCGACGGTTCCGCGCAGCGCCGACGGGAGCGTGCGCTGAGTCGCCTTCGAGGGGCTCCGAGGAATGGCCACCGCCGACGGGATGGAGCGCGGCACGCCGTAGGTCTTCTTCAGCGCGACCAGCTCGTCGCGCGTGAGATGCCGCCACCGTCCGGGCGCGAGGCCCTCCGCGGAGATCTCCGCGAAGGAGAGGCGCGCGAGGCGCATGACCGGGAAGCCGGTCGCCTCTCCCATGCGCCGGATCTGCTGGTTGCGTCCTTCGCGGATCGTGAGCTCGAGCCACGTCTTGTCGCCTTCGTGGCGAATCAGCTTGGCGTCTGCGGGGAGCGTCATCCCGTCCTCGAGGCGGACGCCCTTGCGCCACACGTCGAGGTCGTCCGGGGACATCACGCCCTTCACCTTGAGGACGTACGTCTTCGGAACCGTCTTCCGCGGGTGCATGAGCCCGTCCGCGAGCTCGCCGTCGTTGGTCGCGATGAGGACGCCACTGGTCGCGAAGTCGAGGCGGCCCACCGGATACACGCGTGCCCCGAGGCTCTCGAGGAGCTCCTTCACCGTCGGGCGCCCCTCCGGATCGCTCATCGTCGAGACGACGCCGCGCGGCTTGTGGAGGACGACGTAGACCGGCTCTTCGGCAACGACGCGCTTTCCGTCGAGCTCGACGCGGTCACGCCGTGGGTCGGCCTTCATGCCGAGCTCCGTGACGACGCGGCCGTTGACGCGAACGCGCCCGGACTTGATTAGCTGCTCGGCTGCGCGACGCGACGCGACGCCGCCGTGCGCGAGGATCTTCTGGATGCGTTCCATGTTCCGGACTTCTACGATGCTGGGGTGAGACCGCTCTCGCGCCCTCGTAGCACGCTTCTGGCCGCGGCTGTCGCCTGCGCCGCGCTCTCGAGCGCGAATGGCTCAGCTGCAGCCCCCATCGTCTACGAGGCCGAGGTACCCGCGGGCGGGCCGGACCACTTCTTCGTCGACTTCGACGTCCCGCCGGGCACCGCCGAGGTCGAGGTCCGCCATGACGACCTCTCCGAGGCGAACATCCTGGACTTCGGCCTCGACGACCCCAACGGCTACCGCGGCTGGGGCGGCGGGACGACCGAGCCCATCGTCGTCAACGAGGCCGCGGCCTCCCGCGCCTACGTCCCCGGGCCGATCCCTGCCGGCCGGTGGCGCGTGATCGTCGGCAAGGCCAAGGTGGTCGAGTCGCCTGCGCGCTACCGGATCGAGGTCGAGCTTCGCACGACGCCGACGCTCGCGCCCATCGACCGGCGAGCGTACATCCCGCCTCCGCCGCGGAAAACGGAGACGCGCTACTACGCCGGAGATCTCCACGTGCACTCGCGCGAGTCTACCGACGCGTCCGCAACGCTCGAGGAGAACATCGCGCTCGCCAAGCAGCGCGGCCTCGAGTGGCTCGAGATCAGCGATCACAACACGATCACGCAGCTCGATTTCTTCGACGCGATCCACGAGAAGGAGCCCGGCTTCCTCCTCATCCCCGGCATCGAATACACGACCTATGCCGGCCACGCGAACGCCATCGGGGCGACGAAGTTCGTCGACCACAAGATCGGGCAGCCCGGCGTCACGATCGAGGGCGCCGCCGACGCGGTACGCGCGCAAGGCGCGATCCTGAGCATCAACCACCCTGTCCTCGACATCGGCGACCTCTGCATCGGCTGCGCATGGAAGCACGATCTCGATCCCTCGAAGATCGGAGGCGTCGAGATCGGCACGCTCGGCATCACGGCCGGCGCGCAGCTCTTCAGCGAGCGGGCGATCGCGTTCTGGGACGCGCTCCTCGACCGAGGCGCCAAGATCCCCGCCCTCGGCGGCAGCGACGATCACCGTGCCGGAACGGCGACGGGCCTGTTCCCCGCCAAGATCGGCAGCCCCACCACCCTGGTTCGGGCGTCCGAGCTCAGCACGCAGGGCATCCTCGACGGGATCAAGAAGGGCGCGACCGTCGTGAAGCTCGACGGCCCCGACGACGCGATGGTGGAGCTCGAGGCCACCACGCGCCCCACGCAACCCACGCGACCAGACGGACGAGACAGCGACGATGCGCTCGCCTTCCCAGGCGACTCGCTCGGCGTCCGGACGATCTACCTGCGCGCGAAAGTCACGAACGGCGTCGGTCAGACGGTACGCTTCGTCAAGAACGGCAAACCCGAAGACGCGGTCGCGGTCACGTCCGATCCGTTCTTCCACGTCGTCCTCGCGCCCGCCCCCGAGCAGGGCGAGGATCGCTGGCGCGCCGAGGCGCTCGTCGACGACCGGCCGCGCACGGTGACGAGCCACGTCTGGCTACGCCGCGATCCCGCAGGCCCGGAGGCGGAAGCGCCGGCGAGCAGCGACGACGGCTGCGGTGTCGCCCCCGACGGTCAGACCCGCACTTCATGGCTCGGCGTCACGCTCGCCGCGATCGCCATCGCGCTCCTCCGCAGCCGGGCCGACAAGAAGCTACGACGGCGGTGAGGCCGGCAGAACGCCGGCGCCTGCGCGTGTCGAAATCGCGGGCTGGCTGCGCGCAGCCTAGTGCTTCGACGGGCCCGCGTCGGAGCTCGCGTTCGAGGCGGACGCGGATGCGCCGGCGTCCGCTTCGGCCGCCGGCTCGCGCGCCTTGCGGTCGGCGGCCTCGGCCTCGTACTTCAGCTGCTCGTCACGGTCCCAGCGATCGACGTGGCCGTCGCCGTTCTCGTCCATGCCGACGCGCTCGAGGCGTCCCTTCGAGTAGATCTCCCAGACGTCGGGCTTGCCGTCGCCGTTCCGATCGCGGCGGATGCGCTGGAGCTGGCCGTTCACGTAGAACTTCCAGATGTCGGGCTTGCCGTCCTTGTTCGTGTCGACGTCTTCTTGGGCGATACGGCCGTCGACGAACTTGAGCCAGACGTCGATCTTCCCGTCGTAGTCGCGGTCGGCCTCTTCGTGGAGGGCCTCGCCCTTCTCGTTGAAGGTGCGGACGACGTCCTTGATTCCGTCGAGGTTCGTGTCGACCTCGCGGCACACGAGCGTCTTGTGGCGGACCTCGCCCTCGCCGAACGTCTTGTAGACGCGTCGGATGTTCGGCTTGAGCGCGCCGGGTCCGACGGTCTCCGCGACCTCGAGCTCCGGCTTGTTGCGCCAGTCGCACATCGAGCGATCGTCGGCCGGCCACCGCGACGGATCCTTCGAGCCGCCCGGCGCGGTCGCCGTCTTCACGGCCCCCTCGTTCGAACCGCCTCCACAGGCAACGCCGAGGCTCACGCAGGCGCCCGCGATCAGGACGAGGGCGCCGCGCGCCTGCACCGAGAAGAACGTCGGAGACAGTCGGCTCATCGCTTCGCACCTCCGCGCTTCGGCCCCGTCGCGGCGCCCGCGTCTCCCGTGCTCGGCGACAACTCGTCCGCGCTCGGAGTCGGAGCCGGGCTCGGGCTCGGCGTCGGCTCGGGCGGTGCGGCGGGCGCACCGGCGTCGGCGTCCGCCCCTGCTCCTGCTCCTGCTCCTGCTCCCGCACCTGGCGTGGCAACGGCGTTACCTGCGGAGTTCAAGGTGATGACGGCCTCCGGATCCGGCTGGCCGTCGCCGTTCTTGTCCATCGCGATCGTCACGTGATCGCCGTCATAGGTCCACCACTGGTCGATCCGTCCGTCGCCCGTCGCGTCGCGCTCACGCTTGATGCGCTTCCCGGTGGCGGGGTCGAAGGTGTCCCACGTGTCGATGCGACCCTGGTTCGTCGTGTCGATCTCGGCGCGAACGAGCTTACCGTTCTCGTAGATCTCGATCGCGTTGACGATCCCGTTGTCGTCGTAGTCGGCCTCACGACGGCGAAGCTGCCCGGTCTTGTCGAAGTACTCGAAGAGGTCCGGCTTGCCGTCCCGGTTCAAATCGCTGATGCGGCAGACTTCGACGTTGCCGTCGTAGACACGACGGATGTCGGGCTTGCCGTCGTTGTTCACGTCGACGGTCTCGACCCTGTGGCCGGACTCGTTGCAGGCTTCGTGCTCGATCGTCTGCGAGCGAACGCCGTCGGGCAGCTTCGCGTTCGCGATCGCCGAGTCGCCGCCGCCACACCCGACCACCGCCGCGACGAGCACCGACGCGACGCCGAGGCCGACGCCGACGCGCAGCGCTCCAGCGCGCGTCCGACCAGCGCGCTCCCCGCGTCCGGCTCCCATCAACGCCCCTGAACCTTTGTGGACTCCGTCCTGCACCTCAGACTCCGTCCGCCTTGGCTCCCCCGCTGAACGCACCTGCCGCATGGCGAAGGTCACGATAGACGGCAGGTTACCCCATCCGCAAGGCGCTACGGCGCCGCATTTGCCTTACATCTCAGCACATTCCCCAAACGCCTGAGTTTGCTCGGGTTCGGTCGCGGCGTCAGAAGCTTGCCCAAACCTGACGGTCGGCCTTGACCGTCACGTATGTTCACGTAGTGTATATCCACGGACGGCGACGGAGCGAATCTCCTGTCCGCGTGTCCAAGGAGCTGGTGACCGATTCAGGACTGCGTTAGCTAGAGACGCCTGGCATCGCTCTCGTCCCGATTGCAGGTCTAACGCACGAGAAGCCCAGAGGAATCAACCCACCGACAGTCAGCGCCGCTCGACGCGAAAATCCCATGCGGAAGAAGATTTCCACCACCATCTACGTGACGCCGGAGCAAGCCGACAAGCTGAAGCTCCTGCACGAACGCACGAAGGTGCCGGTGGCCGTCTACATTCGCGAGGGGATCGATCTCGTCCTTCGACACTACTCTCATCTCCTCCCTGGCCAGCTCGCGCTCGTCGAACAGACCGAGTCACCGCGACCGCCCGAGGTCAGCGTGCCCGAGTCACCGCCGCCCTCCGTCGCCGCCGGCGGTAAGAAGTAGGCATTCTTCCGCGCGGCCAGGGCGCGCTTCGTCTATGACGAGGCGCCGACAACTCGCGCACAACGCGCCTCCATCCCATGCCGACGCCCCAGTCCAAGATCCGCAACTTTTCGATCATCGCCCACATCGATCACGGAAAATCGACGCTGGCCGATCGCATCCTCCAGGCGACTGGCGCGCTCACGCAACGTGAAGCGCGCGAGCAGTTCCTCGACAAGATGGATATCGAGCGCGAGCGCGGTATCACGATCAAGGCGCAGAACGTCCGGCTCAACTACAAGGCGAAGGACGGCGAGACCTACCAGCTGAACCTCATCGACACGCCAGGCCACGTCGACTTCAACTACGAGGTCTCACGGAGCCTGTCCGCGTGCGAGGGGGCCATCCTGGTCGTCGACTCGACCCAGGGCGTCGAGGCGCAGACGCTCGCGAACGTCTACCTTGCGATCGATCAGGGCCTCGAGGTCATCCCCGTCCTCAACAAGGTCGACCTCCCCTCGAGCGATCTCGACAAGACCAAGCAGGAGATCGAGCAGATCATCGGGCTCGACACCTCCGATGCCGTCCCGTGCAGCGGTAAGACCGGCGTCGGCGTGCCCGACATCCTCGAGCAGATCGTCGCCAAGGTCCCGCCGCCGAAGGGCAAGGAAGACGCGCCGCTCCGCGCCCTGATCTTCGACTCCTGGTACGACCCGTACCGCGGCGCGATGGTCATGTTCCGCGTCGTCGATGGAACCCTCAAGAAGGGCGACATCGTGAAGTTCATGGCCACGAAGGGCCAGTACGAGGTCACCGAGCTCGGCACGTTCACGCCGCACGCGCGGTCGCTCGACGAGGTCGGCCCCGGAGAGGTCGGCTTCCTCGCGGCGAACATCAAGAGCGTCCACGACACGAAGGTCGGCGACACGATCACCCACCCGCACGGCCAGACGACGAGGGAGGCGAGCGAGGCCCTCCCCGGCTTCAAGGAAGTGAAGCCGATGGTCTTCGCCGGGGTCTTCCCGACGGACGCCTCCGACTACCCCGCCCTCCGTGATGCGCTCGAGAAGCTTCACCTGAACGATGCCGCGTTCAGCTTCGAGCCCGACTCCTCCGAGGCGCTCGGCTTCGGCTATCGCTGCGGCTTCCTGGGCCTCCTCCACATGGAGATCATCCAGGAGCGGCTCGATCGCGAGTTCAACCTCGACCTGATCACGAGCGCGCCGAGCGTCGTCTATCACGTGTTCAAGACGGACGGCGAGGAGATCACCGTCGACAACCCGACCAAGCTGCCGTCGCCTCAGTACATCGACCGGATGGAAGAGCCGTACGTGAAGCTCACCGTCCACGTCCCGCAGGAGTACGTCGGCGCGGTCATCACGCTCTGCCAGGACAAGCGCGGAACGCAGGTCAGCATGACCTGCCCGAGCGCCGATCGGTACATCATCGTCTACGAGGTCCCCTTCGCCGAGGTCCTCTTCGACTTCCACGACAAGCTGAAGAGCGTGTCGCGCGGTTATGCCTCGATGGACTACGAGTTCATCGCCTACCGGCCGGGCAGCCTCGTGAAGGTCGACATGCTCGTCAACGGTGACCCGCTCGACGCGCTCTCGATCATCGTCCACAAGGACCGCGCCTACAACCGCGGTCGCGCCCTCGCCGAAAAGCTGAAGGAGTTCGTCCCGCAGCAGCAGTACGAGGTCGCGATCCAGGCGGCCATCGGCGGCAAGATCATCGCGCGCGAGACGGTCCGCGCCCTCCGCAAGGACGTCACCGCCAAGTGCTACGGCGGCGACATCTCCCGCAAGCGCAAGCTCCTCGAGAAGCAGAAAGAGGGCAAGAAGCGCATGAAGCAGGTCGGCAACGTCGAGATCCCGCAGAAGGCGTTCCTCGCGATCCTCAAAGTCGATCAGTGAATCGCGCGGGGGCCGCTCCTCGTCCCCGTGGAGCGGCTCACAGGGCGGGTGCGCGCTCGCGCCGAACGGCGCCTGAGGCTTGTGGCCCTCACTGTCGTCGGCAGGGAGCCCGAGCGTGCGCTTCCCTTCCTCGGGCGCCTTTGTTGCGCTGGGGACTTCAAGTAGTACTGCTCCGCGGCGCGTCGCTGGGGCGGCGCTCCAAATTGTCGCGCGTCGGCTCCACCCGACGCCCCGACTTACGGTAGCCTGGACAGCGAGCAACTCGGATGCGGAAGACGCCTCTCAAGAAGCGCGTCACGCGCAGCCTCCGGCCGCGCAGCAACGTCGATCCGACGCGCATGGCGCTCGCCGCGCTCGAGCGCATCAGGACCGTCCTCGTGAAGTCGGGCCACAAGGACCGCCTCGGCGAGCCGATGAGCATGAAGGAGCTCGCGGCGCAGGCCGAGCTCCTCGGAACCGAGCTGCCGCCGAGCTACGTCGCCGCGATGCGTGTGGCGAGCCGCATCGGCGAGCCGGAGACTTTCCTTCTCTCCCACGAGATGGAGGCGGAGGCCGAACGAATCATCACGTTCGGCGGCGAGGAAGCCAAGCGCTACGCGCCGTTCTGCAAGGGCTTCGAGCACGTCGTGTGCTTCGACAAGGGCGGCGGCAAGCGCCTGGTCACCTCGATCCGTCACCAGGGCGAGCTGCCGATCATCGAGTGGCGCGACGGCACGGCGAGCCCCGTCGCAGCGCACTTCGGCGAATGGCTCGACTCGATCGCCGACGCTCGTGAAGAGTCGGTCGAGACCGCCGCCAAGATGCCGCCGCGCCTGAAGCGGCTCCTCTACGAGCTCGGCTTCCGGTTCGAGTATCCCGTCGTCGGTCACGTCGAGTCGGGCGACGTCGACGCCATCGTCGAGCTCCTCGGCAAGGAGCTGGCGCGCACGGTGCGCGGGGACGTCGATCGCCTCTTCGACGCGAGCGGCAAGGCGTCGCTCACGCTCAACGTCGACGAGTTCACGCTCTCGGTGACGCTCCGCACGGGCGTCCAAGTGTTCGAGGCAGAAGACGTCTTCCGCTGGCTCCGCACGTTCCGCGACGAGAACTTCTTCTCCGACGCCGTGACCGTTCCGAGCCACCCGGACGTGGTGCGCGACCTGAGGCGCGCTCCACGCGAGGCCCCGCTCGTCCAGCGCGGCGTCCTCCAGGTCGCCGTCGTCCCCGCCAGGAAGGTCGCCTTCCGCGCCGCCAGCGGCAGCGGCGCCGACGACTTCTATCTCCTCGGGCGGACCGCCGGCGCGCATGATCGCTCGCCGAGCGTCATCCTGCACGTCGTCGACGGTGAGATCGCGACCTCGCACGAGGTCGACGAGCCGCTCGTCGACCTCCACGTCAGCCGCGACGGAACGATCTGGGGGCTCACGACGACGCATGCGGTCCGCGTGAGCGGCGGTCGCGCACAGAGCTACCCGCTCCAGCGCCCCACGCGTGGGCGGCCGTGGTGGCACGGCATCGGCGGCAGCGGCGATCGCGTGCTCGTCTGGGGCACGGGCGCGCTGCTCGAGTTCGACGGCAGTCAGTTCGTACCGTTCGAGCCCGACGCAATGCTCGACGACGACGAGTCGGTCGTCGCCCTCCAGGCGCAAGGGCTACGGCTCTCGATGCTCGTCTGCGGCGATCGCGTCGGCGCCGTCGCGCGCTTCGATTCGGTGCAATGGCAGCCCATCACCGAGAACCAGGTCATCGACGCCAACCTCATCGACCTCGACGTTTGGCGCGGCGTCGCGCACGTCCTCGATCGTGAAGGCGGCGTCTGGAAGATCGAGAACGGTCCACCGCATCCCGTCGGTCTCCTCACCTATCATCAGGCTTATCTCACCGAGAGCGGCGCGGCGCGCCCGCTCCATGGCATCCGCGCCTACGACGGAGGGCTCCTCCTCGCGAGCACCGGCGGTGTCATCGCCGTCGGCGGCGCCGAGCCGCTCTTCCACGCGGTACCGAACGGGCGCGACCCGGTGCGGCTCGTCCGCATCGGAGGTCGTTCGGGCACGACGACCGACGGTGAAGCGCGCGAGACGGGCATCGTCGCGCTCTCCGGCCCGAACGCCTGGATCTGGCAGAAGAACGGCTTCAGCGTCATCGACGCCAACGAGTGGTAGCCGTGGTAGCCGGGCTCGAGCGACACGAGCGCGACGCCGCACATCGCGTCTGCGTGCCCGTGTAGCGCGCACCGATCCGCCGAGGCCGAGCTCACGATCGTCGGGCGAAAGCACGCCTGTCGGCTCCGAGCGACGCGCCTTGGCTCGTTCGCGCTCGAGCCGGCTCTATCGCGCTCGAGGCCTGATCTGATTGACAAGAGCGGCAAATCCGTCTTCCGTGCCGCGGAGCCTCCTGCGAGGCACGTGAAGCCATGTCCGATGCGAAGCTTGCCACCCTCGTCGATCGTCTCAACGACGACGCCCCCTCCCCCTCTGCGAAGTGGGCGTTCGAAGGGGCCGTCGCGTTCGGCGATCCCGACGGCGGCCTCGGAGTCGAGCTGCCGCGGGTTTTCCGCTTCCGGCTCGGCAACGGGCTCCGTCTCCTCCTGCTCGTCGACAAGAGCGCTCCCGTCTTGAGCTACTTCACCTGGTTCCGGGTCGGATCCCGCCACGAGAAGCCGGGCAAGACGGGGCTCGCGCACCTGTTCGAGCACCTCATGTTCAACGAGACGGAGAGGCTCGCCGCCAGCGAGTTCGACCGCAAGCTCGAGGAGAACGGGGCCGAGTCGAACGCAGCGACGTGGCTCGACTGGACCTACTATTACGAGTCGCTCCCCAAAGATCGCTTCAAGCTCGCAGTCGAGCTCGAGAGCGAGCGCATGGCGCGCCTCGTCCTCCGCGAGCCGCAGGTCGCGAGCGAGAAGGAGGTCGTCGCGAACGAGCGCCGGATGCGCGTCGACGACGACGTCGAGGGGACCGCGAACGAGATCCTCTACAAGACGGCCTTCACCTGCCATCCGTACCACTGGCCCACGATCGGGTGGATGAAGGACATCGAGAACTTCACCCCGGAAGATTGCGTCGCGTTCTACCGGACGTATTACGCGCCGAACAACGCGACCGTCGTCGTCGTCGGAGACGTCTCCGAGAAGGACGTCCTCACCCGCGTGCGCGACGCGTACGGCGCGATTCCTTCGTCGGACATCCCGGAGGAGGACACGCAGCCCGAGCCGCCGCAGAGCGAGCTCCGAACGGTGACTCTTCGCAAGCCGACGCCGAGCGAGAAGCTGCTCGTCGGCTACCGAGGTCCTGCCCTCGGCGACGCGGATCATGCGACCTGCGTCGTGCTCAACGAGATCCTCTTCGGAGGAAGAGCGTCGCGCCTCTATCACGACCTCGTCACCACACGCGAGGCATGCACGGAGGTCCGCGGTTGGGTGTCGACCTTCCGCGATCCCGGCCTCTACGAGCTGTATTTCACCGCCCGCCCCGGCATCTCGGGCGACGCCATCCTCGCCGCGCTCGACACCCAGCTCACGCGCGTGAAGTCGGAGCTCGTCGACGCCGAGGAGCTCGATCGCGCCAAGGCTCGCCTCGAGCTCGGCCTGCTCCAGTCCCTCGAGACCACGAGCGGCAAGGCCGAACAGATCGGCTTCTACGACACCGTCCTCGGCGATCCCGCCGCCGCATTCCGCCGCCTCGAGCGCTACCGCCGCGTGACGGCGGGCGAGGTGCGGACCGCCGCTCGCCGCTACTTCGTGGACGAGGCGCGCACGATCGTCCGCGTCCATCCCGAGCCAGAGACCGAGGCGTCGCCCGTCTCCGAGGAGGCAGGGGCATGACGACCCGGTTCGATCTCGATGGTGGCGCAGTCGGATTCGTGGAGAGCTCCTCCGCGGTCCCGCTCGTCTCGTTGGTCGTGTCCGTGCGGAGCGGCGCGCTCGCCGACCCCGAGGGCAAGGACGGCGTCTGTCGCTTTGCCGCCCGCATGCTTCGTCGCGGCGCCGACGGGATGACGGCGCAGGAGATCGAGGCGACGATCGACCGGCTCGGGGCCGAGCTCGCGCTCGACGTCGGTCCGTCGACCGTCAGCTTGCACGGCCAGGTGATCCGCCGGAACGTCGAGCCGTTCGTCGAGCTGATCACACGTCTCCTCGGCAAGCCTGCGTTCGCCGATGAGGAGATCGCCCGGCTCCGCCGCGAGACGGCCGCCGAGCTCGTCGAGTCGCGCGACAGCGATCGCGCGCTGGCGAACCTCGCGTTCCGCCGCGCGCTCTTCGCGGGGCACCCCTACTCCCGCTCGGCCGCCGGCCGACCGTCGACCATCGCGGGGATCGAGCGTGACGACGTCGTCGCGGCCTACGAGAAGCACTTCGTCCGCGGCGACGTCGTCATCGGCTTCGCTGGGGCGATCACCGAGGACGAGGCCAAGCGCCACGGAGATTCGCTCGCTGCTGCGGTGCGCGAGGGCGAACGCGTCGCCACACGGCCGCCCGAGCCGGAGAAGAAGGAAGGCCGCCGCCTCGTCTTCGTCGACAAGCCCGAGCGCACGCAGACGCAGACGCTCATCGGCAGCCTCGGCACCTGGCCCCACGACGACGACCACTTCCCCCTCGTGACCGCCACCGCCGTCCTGGGCGGTACGTTCACGTCGCGGATGATGCGCGAGATCCGCAGCAAGCGTGGATGGTCCTACGGCACGAGCGCGCGTCTCTCCATCGAGCGCCGTCGCCACGCCTTCACGATGTCCGCCGCCCCCGGCGCCGCCGACTGCGCGCCGTGCGTCGAGCTCGAACTCGCGCTCCTGGAGGACTTCGTCGGCAAGGGGATCACGAAGCGGGAGCTCGGGTTCATCAAGAACTACCTCGTCCGCTCCTACGCGTTCGAGGTCGACACCGCGCCGAAGCGCCTCGGGCAGGCGGTCGAGACCGAGCTCCTCGAGCTCCCCGCCGACTACCACACGCGCTACGTCGACCACGTGCGCGCGGTCACGCTCGAGACCGCCAACGCGGCGGCGGCGACGCGTCTGTCCGCCAAGGACGTCGTCATCATCGTCGTGGGCACCGCCGCCGATACGCTCGAGGCCGTGCAGAAGAAGATCCCCGACCTCGCCTCCACCGACGTCGTCCCGTTCGACGCGGACTGATCGTCGATCACGAGCGGCTACGGCTACTCACTCATGGAAACCGTCTTCGTCAGCGGAACACTGCCTGGCGACGCGCTCGACGTCCTTCGCGAGGCGCCCTTCGAGGTCGTCCAGCACGAGGGCGGCGTCGCCTCGGATGCCTTCGCCGCGTGCGCCGATCGCGTCCGCGGGCTCGTCGCGCTGCTCACCGACCGGATCGACGACGCGCTGCTCGCGCGCGCACCGCGCCTCGCGATCGTCGCCAATGTCGCCGTCGGCGTCGATAACATCGACCTCGCTGCCTGCGCCGCGCGCAACGTCGTCGTGACGAACACGCCGGACGTGCTCACGGAGGCGACCGCGGATCTCGCGTTCGGCCTCCTCATCGACGCGGCGCGGCGCATCTCCGAAGGCGACCGGCTCGTCCGCGCCGGCGGCTGGCAGCGCTGGACGCCGACCTTCCACCTCGGCGCGCCCGTCCACGGGATGAAGCTCGGTCTCGTCGGCTTCGGTCGCATCGGCAAGGCGATGGCGCGGCGGGCGCGAGGGTTCGGCATGCACGTCGGCTACACGCAGCGCCGTCGTGAGCCCGAGGCCCTCGAGCGCGCGCTCGGGGCGACCTACGTGGCGTCGCTCGACGAGCTCTGCGCGACATCGGACGCGATCTCGCTGCACCTCCCGCTCACGCCCGAGTCACGACACCTGTTCGATGCGGCCCGCCTCGCGCGAATGCGTCCCGGATCGATCCTGGTGAACACGGCGCGCGGGCCGATCGTCGACGAGGCCGCGCTCGCTCACGCGCTCGAGCACGGCCCGCTCGCGGCCGCGGGTCTGGACGTGTTCGAGCACGAGCCGAAGGTCCATCCCGAGCTCCTCGCCCGCGAAAACTGCGTGCTCGCCCCGCACATCGGCAGCGCCGATCGCCCGACACGCGAGGCGATGTCCTCGCTCGCGGCCGCAAACGTGATCCGGATGCTGCAGGGCCAGCCGCCGCTCACGCCGATCAGGCCCGCCTAGAGCGTTCGCCTCCGCGCAGCGCCAGAGATAGAGACAACAGGAAGACGGGATGGATTTTTTTGATCCTCTCTCTTCCGGCTGCTGCCCTCCTGTTCACGCTCCATCGCAGTCCTCTTCGCGCTCGAGGGTGGAGCGACGCGCAACGCTCGGATGGATAGCTGCCGCTCTCGAATGACAGCAGAGACCGCGACACTGGCTCAAGGGCGCTTCGCGAGAATCTCGGCGAACTTCGTATCGTAGTTGCCTGCGCGGAACTCCTCGCTCGCGAGGAGCTTCCGGACGAACGCGACGTTCGTCGTCGCGGGAGCGATCACCGTGCCGGCGAGCGCGCGATCGAGCTCGCCGATCGCGGCGTCGCGGGTCTCGCCCCACGCCACGACCTTCGCGATCATCGGATCGTAGTACGGCGTGATCTTGCTGCCGGCCTTCACGCCGGACTCGACGCGCAGAACGCGGGACTGTACCTCGCCCGCGCCCCCGGCCCACACGAGCTCGTCGATCGACCCGGGCTTCGGGATGAAGCCCTTGCTCGGATCCTCCGCGTAGATGCGCGCCTCGATCGAGTGTCCCTTCCGCGTGAGGTTCGAGAGGTCGGGCAGCTTCTCGCCCGCCGCGACGCGGAGCTGGAGCTCGACGAGATCGAGACCGGTCACCATCTCCGTGACGGGGTGCTCGACCTGGAGGCGCGCGTTGACCTCGAGGAAGAAGAGGTTGCCCGCGTCATCGGCGATGAACTCGCACGTGCCCGCGCCGACGTAGCCGACCTTCTTCACCACGCGGAGCGCCGCGGCGTAGAGCTCCTGACGCCGCTTCTCGCCTTCGGGGCCCGCGAAGAACGCCGCCGGCGAGGGCGACTCCTCGACGATCTTCTGGTGGCGGCGCTGGACGCTGCACTCGCGTTCACCGAGCGCGAAGGCCTGCCCGTGGGTATCGCAGAACACCTGGACCTCGATGTGACGCGGCTGCGAGACGTAGCGCTCGAGGTAGACACGCGGGTCCGCGAAGCTGGCCTTGCCGCGATCGGAGCACGACTTGAGCGCGCGCTCGACACCGGCTTCGTCGGCGACGACCTGCATCCCGATGCCGCCACCGCCGCCGACCGCCTTCACGACGATCGGGTAGCCGACGCTCGCCGCGATCGCCTTGGCGTGCGCGATGCCCTCGGGGGTGTCGATCGCGATCGGCTCGTCGGTCCCCGGCACCGGGCTCGTCCCTGCAGAGAGCGCGACGTGACGCGCCTTCATCTTGTCCCCGAACGCGTCGAGGGTGTCCGGCGACGGTCCGATGAAGACCGCCCCCGCGTCCGCGACGGCGCGCGCGAACGCCGACTTCTCGCTCAGGAAGCCGTAGCCGGGATGCACCGCCTTTGCGCCCGTCTTCCGGAGCGCGCCGAGGATGGCGTCGACGTTCAGGTACGAGTCCTTGGGCGGCGCGGGGCCGACCAGGACCGCCTCGTCGGCATCGGTGACGTGCGGCGCATCGGGGTCCGCCTCGGAATGAACGGCGACCGTGGCGATGCCGAGTCGCTTGCAGGTTCGGATGACGCGGCGAGCAATCTCACCGCGGTTGCACACGAGGACCTTCTCGAAGGGCATGGCGCTCGATGGCTCCGTCGACCGACGTCGACTTCGATGTGGAGGGTCGGGTTCATCCCGAAATAGCATGCTCGGAAGGGCGTGGTCATGAGGCGCCTCAGCTCCCCCCGCCGACTCCGGGGTCCGACGGGCGCGGCGTCGGCGTGGCGACCGCGACGCGGTTTCGCCCGAGCCGCTTCGCCTCGTACATCGCCTCGTCTGCACGTTGCTCGAGCTGCTCCGGGGTCTCGCGCCGATCCCAGGTCGCGACGCCGATCGACACCGTCTGCCGGATGCGGAGACCTCCGTCGATCTCGAGGTCCTCGGCCGCGAGCGTCTGCTGGATCCGGCTCGCAGAGGCATGCGCTTGCGTCGCGCCCGTCGCCGGCATGACGAGGACGAACTCCTCCCCGCCGCGCCGCACGAGGATGTCGACGCGGCGGACAGCCTTACGGACGCGATCGGCGAAGAGGCGGAGCACGACGTCGCCAGCCGCGTGGCCGTGCTTGTCGTTGACGGACTTGAAGTGATCGAGGTCCATGTAGAGGAGCGAGAGGTCTCCGCCCGATCGGGTGGCGCGCTCCATCTCCTCCAAGATGCGCGGGACGAGATAGCGATGGTTGAAAGCCAGCGTCATGTCGTCGAACATCGCGAGGCGCCGGAGGCGCGCCCGCTCGATCGGCGGGGCCGAGCAGTTCGCGAGGAGACGCAGCATCAGCTGTTCGTCGTTGCCGAAGGCCTTCCCGTTCGGCGATGTCACCGCGAGGACGCCGATCACCTCGCCGCTCGACCAGAGCGGCTCGGCCATGATCGAGCGCACCGGAAAGCTCAGTGGCTTGCCGCGAACCCAGCGCGGATCCTCGTCGACCTCGTCGATCCGGACCGGCTGCCCGTGCTCGACGACCCATCCGAGGACGCCCTCGTCTCGCCGGAACTCCATCGGTCGGCCGATGTCGCCGGTCCCCGACCGAGCTCCGGAGAGGAGCATCGATCGCGAGGTATCGAGCAGACGGATGCTCGCGTGATGGGCGCCCAGCATCTCGCGCGCCGCGTTCGTCACCGCCTCGAGGAAATCCTCGAGCGGCAGGTCGCCGGTGAGCTGCGCGGTGAGCTGCAGGAGGATCTCGAGGGTCCTCTCCGGATCACGCGTCGGGGTGGCCGGTATGCTCGAGCTCAACCCGGCGAGCATAGCCGAGCTTGCCCTCTGCACACACCGCTCGCTTCAATGAAAGTCCCGGCTCATGCTCGCGAGCTTCGGGATCTTCTGGTCGAGGAGCTCGAGCCGATCGGCGATGACGTAGACGACGCTCTGCGGCGCGTTCGGACCCGGCGCTTCTGGGCGCGGCTGAGACGGGCGCTCGTCGCTCCGCTCGATGCGTCCGTGGACGACGAGGAGACGCGCCGTCGTCGCGATATGGTGGAACTTCTCGAACACCTTCGCCCAGACGACGAGGTTCAAGAACCCGTGCTCGTCCTCCATCGTGATGAAGACGACGCCGCTCGCGGTCCCGGGCCGCTGGCGGCACGTGACGAGCCCGGCGGCGCTCACCCGTGTCCCCGTTCGCAGCTGCATCACGTCGCGTGACGACTTGAAGCGCTTCGGGAGCGAAGAGCGCAGGAGCTTCAGCGGGTGATCCGAAACCGAGACCCCGGTGCGCTCGTAGTCGAGGACGAGCTGCTCGGCGCGCGTCATCGGAGCGAGCTTCGGAGCGCGCTCGCCCGTCTCCGTGCCCTCGAAGAGGTTCGCCGCGCGCGGCGCGACCACATGCCAGATCGCGGCGCGCCTCGCGTTCCCCTCGCCTCCGCTGCTCGAGGCCAGGAGGTCGAGGGCGCCGGACTCGGCGAGCGCCATCGACTCCTTCTTGTCGAGCCGGGCGCGAAGAACGACGTCCTCGATGCTCGTGAACGCCCGCTCGGCGCGAGCCCGCTCGATGCGACGGCCGGCGTCCTCGCCGAGACCCGACACGAGGCGAAAACCGAGCCGAAGCGCCGTATCCTTCGACGTGCTCGCCCGGCGCACGCAAGCGCAGTCCCAGCCGCTTTCGTTCACGTCGAGCGGCAGCAGCGTGACACCGTGGCGCTGCGCGTCTTGGAGGAGCGTCGACGGCGAATAGAAGCCCATCGGCTGGCTGTTGATCAGCGCGGCGGCGAGCTCCGCGGGATAGTGAACCTTCAGCCACGCGCTCGCGTAGACGAGGAGCGCGAAGCTCGAGCTGTGTGACTCGGGGAACCCGTACTCCGCGAAGCCGTGGATCTGCTGGTACAGGCGCTCTCCGAACTCCTCGGGGATACCTCGCTCGCGGAAGCCCGAGATCAAGCGCTCACGATGCCGCTCGAGCGAGCCCGTCTTGCGCCAGGCGGCCATGTCGCGGCGTAGGCGATCGGCCTCGCCGCCGGTGTAGCCCGCGCCGGCGATCGCGATCTGCATCACCTGCTCCTGGAAGAGCGGAACGCCGAGCGTACGCTCGAGGATCGGCCGGAGGAGCGGATGCGGAGGCTCGTGACTCTCTTCCCCCGTCCGCCGGCGCAGGTACGGATGGACCATGCCGCCCTGGATCGGCCCCGGCCGCACGATCGCGACCTCGATCACGAGATCATAGAACGTGCGCGGGCGGAGGCGCGGGAGCATCGCCATCTGCGCGCGGCTCTCGATCTGGAAGACGCCGACAGTGTCCGCGTTGCAGAGCGCGTCGTAGACCTTCGAGTCCTCGGCCGGGATCCTCGCGAGCCGTTCGATCGCCGTCCCGTTGACGACCTCGGGCCGCGCGTAGCTCTCGACGCTCGCAGGGACGTTTGCCTCCTGGCTCCGGCTCGTGGCTCCAGGCTTCATGGCCGGAGCGGAGACGGCTGGGACAGTCTCGCGCTCCGGGCTCTTCTCTGCAGGAGAACGGAGCACGGAACCACGAGCCGGAGCCGGGAGGCGTGACGGGTCGGACGAGCTCGAGCTCGTCGGGACTTGCTGCGCGACGTCGCGCACGAGATCGAGGCACTTGCGGATCGCCGTGAGCATCCCGAGGCCGAGGACGTCGATCTTGAAGAAGCCGAGCGTGTCGATGTCGTCCTTGTCCCACGGGATGATCGTGCGCTTGTCCATCGTCGCCGGCTCGATCGGCGCGACCGCGGTCAAGGGCGCCGCCGAGAGCACGAAGCCGCCGACGTGGATCGAGAGGTGCCGTGGGAAACCCTGGATCGCCCTCGCCATCACGAGCGTCTGGCGGACGCGCGGATCGCTCGCCTCGAACCCGATCGCGCGGAGGCGCGACTCGCTGACCGCGCCGACGCCGTCCCACCACGACACGACACCCGCGAGGCGATCGACCTGCTCGAGCGAAAAGCCGAAGACCTTGCCAACCTCACGGAGCGCGCTCTTCGACCGGTACGAGATGATCTCGCAGACCATCGCCGCGCGATCGCGTCCATAGGTCTCGTAGATCTCCTGGATGACCTCCTCGCGGCGCTCGTGCTCGAAGTCGACGTCGATGTCGGGCGGCTCGCGGCGCTCCGCCGAGAGGAACCGCTCGAAGAGCATGTTGGAGCGCGCCGGATCGACCGCGGTGATCCCGAGGCAGAAGCACACCGCGCTGTTCGCCGCGCTCCCGCGGCCCTGACAGAGGATGTCGCGGCGGCGGGCCATGTCGACGACGGCGCGGACGCTGAGGAAGTACGGCGCGACCTCGAGCTTCTCGATGAGCGCGAGCTCCTTCTCGACCTGCGCCGCAACGGACTCCGGGATCGCCGCCCCATAGCGCGCATGCGCGCCCTCGTAGGTGAGACGGCGAAGTGCCTCCCCCGCCGTCTCCGTCCCCTCGCCTTCGCTCTCGCTTCGCCGGAAGTGACGGTCGACGAGGTCGGTGATCTCGTACGGGAAGCGATACGAGAGCTCCTTCATCGAGAAGCGGCAGCGATCGGCGATGAAGCGCGAGCGCGCGATCCATGCGGGGTGGAGGGAGAAGATGCGCGTGATCTCCTCCTCGCCCTTGAGGTGGGCCTCGGCGTTCGGCAAAAGCTCGCGCCCTGCCTCGTCGAGCGTCTTGCCCTCTCGAATGCAGTGGAGGACGTCGAGCACCGGCTTGTCGCCGGGACGCGCGTAGAGGACGCGGTTCGTCGCGCAGATCGGCAGGCCGTACGTGCGCGCGGCCGTGAGCGCCCGATCGACGCGGGCGCGGTCCTCGCCGTCCTTGTGGAGATGCATGGCAATGGAGAGGCGCGGACCGAACGCGCGCACGAGACTCGGCCCCGCGGACTCGGTGAAGAGCGCCGCGTCGGCGAGCGCCCAGAGACCTTCGGCGTGCGCGCAGATGAACCCGAGCGGCACGCCGGCGAACGTGTTGCGTGGGAGGTCTTCCTCGTCGAGGTTGTCCGTGCGCCTGGTCGGCAGCGACTTCGGGTGCCGGTGGTGGCTCTCCGTGAGGATCTTGCAGAGGTTCGTGTAGCCGGCGTGGTCCTCGACGAGCACGGTGAGCGTCGAGGGTTTGCCCGGGATCTCGGGCACGCCCTCGAGCCCTTCTCGTTCCAGCGTGAGCTCACAACCGACGATGACGCGGACGCCGTGCTTCGCCCCCTCCTCGTACGCGCGGACGATCCCGTAGAGGCCGTCGCGGTCGGTGATCGCGATCGCGTCGTAGCCGAGCTCGGCAGCGCGATGCACCATGACCTCGGGCGGCGTCGCGCCCGAGAGGAAGCTGAAGCTCGTTCGCGTCGAGAGCTCGACGTAGCGGCTCGGCCGTGACTCGATCGTGCGGCGTAGCGCATCGATCTCCTTCGTCACGTCGCTCACGCCTTCCTCTCCTTCGAAGGGCATGCGCGTCGACGGGTCGATGCGTATACGAGGCGTCATCGCTCCCTGCCTCGCCCTTCAGTCGAACCAACCGCGCACGCGCATCGCGCCGGTCGTGCGGTCGATCTCGAGCATCGCTGCGCCGTCGTCGGTCCACGCCTGGACGTAGTCCACGGCGCCTCTCCGCGCGCTCGAGCCGTTCGCCTCCCCACTCTTCTCCCGCGGCGCGGCCTTCCACCACTCGATGGACTCGAGGCGCGACAGGTGCCGCGTGACGCGAACGCCCTCGCGCGCGATCGGACGCGGCTCGGTGAGGAGACGGGTGGGCTCGGGGACGCTCGCCAGCATGCGCCGCTTCCTCTTGGTGTTCCCCCTCGAGCTGCCCGTCGTGTCCCGCGCGCTCTTCGCAGTGGCTTCGAACGCGACGAGGCGGGAGCGCTCTTCGGGCACCCAGCTGTCGCCGAGGACGAGCGAGGTGACCGCCTCGGGTCCGAGATCGGAGACGAGCTCGGCCACGAGCCGCGGCAGTGCCCGCTCGGCCTTGGGCTGCGGCTCGAAGAGCGAGAGCGCCGCCGCTCGCTTGTGGACGAGCACGGGGGCACGCAGCTTCGCGCCGAGCACCGGGGCGGCGAGGACGAGACGCTCGATCTTCGGGCGAAGCGCAGCGAGGAGATCGCTCGCAGCCCCGAGCGGCGCGGGCAGATCGAGCTCGACGAGGGCGACGCGGCTCTCGCCGTTTCGTCCTTCGCCGGGCGGGTCGGTCGCGATCGACGACCCGGCCTCGCGGAGCATCGCCGCGTCGAGGAGGAGCTCGAGCTCGAGACGCGCAGCCGCGACCGCGCGGCCTTGGAGGCGTGCCGAGAGCCGATCGGTGAGCGTCTTCGCGACGAACGTGAGCGCCTGCGTCCCCTCGATGCCGTACTCGAGCTCGGCTTCTTCTTCCGGGATCTCGGGCGGAACGTAGGGCGCGAGCGGCGCGCGGTCGTCGCCGTCGACGAGCGAGAGCACGTCACGGGCGCGCGCGCCGAGCCGGGCCCCGAGGCCGGCGCGCGGCAGGGCCCGCATCTCCTCGATGGTGCGAACGCCGACCTTCGCGAGCCAGCGGACGTCCTCGGCAGGCAGCGGCAGCGCGGCGACGGCGAGCGAAGCGATGGCCCGTGCGTTGTCCCCCGGGCGCACGACGAGCGGCTCGAGATCGAGAAGCGCGCTCGCCGATGAGCGCCGACTCCGCGATCCGAGGGCCGCGCGCGCTGCGGACTCCGCCCGAGCGCGCGCGAGCATCGCGGCGACGCGCGGCCCGTCGGCGATCGCGACGGCACAGGTGTGACCGAGCGACGTGATCACGCCGGCGAGACGCGAGGCGAGGATCGTCTCGCCGTCGAAGATGGACGACGACGAACGCGGCGCATGCAGATGCGCGCAGCCGGTCACGTCGATCCACACGATGTCACCGAAGCCGGGCGTGAAACTCGAAGGCCGAACGACCTCGCCATCCATGCTGCTCGAGAACGAGACCGTGGCTCCGAACGCGAGGCCCACCTCGGCGAGGCGGGCAAGGACGTCATGGACCGCGTCTGGCCGGACGACGCGAACGGCGAGATCGCCTGCGCGCGCCCGTGCCTGCGCGATCGTCTGGCCCGGCAAGACGCCGAGCGCTCGCGCCTCGCGCGAGACGACCGACAGCCGCGTGTTGCCGAGGAGCTTCGCCTCCGTCATCGGTGGAGACGCGACGACGACGGCAAGAGGTCGCTCGGCGCTCGCCGGATCCAGATCTGCACGCACGAGCTCGATCCGGAGCTCGGGCAGGCTCACCGCACAGACGCGCATTGCTCGATCCGATCACGTGAAAGCGTCTGCGTCTGCGTCTCGTGGATGGGAGTGGGAGTGGGAGTGGGAGTGGATTCGAAGGAGGGAGTCTGGTCGAGGAGCCGCACGACGTGCGCAGACGAGCCACCGCCGCGGCGATCCTTGGTCACCCGGAGCGAGAGCGCGTTCGGACGGCGCTCGACCTCGATACGCATCGCGACCGGCCAGGGCACGGAGCGCGGCGAGAGCGCGCTCGTGAGGAGAAGCGACGAGGTCCCGCTCTCCTCGGCCGCGAGGGCCAGCTTGCGGACCACGACCGCGCCCGCATCGTGGGCTCCCCCCAGCTCCGCTGCACCGCGCGAGGACTTCGAGGACGACCTGGTGACGCCGAAGTCGTTCCGGTGCGGGACATCGATGACGATCAGCGCAAACGCTCCCGACGCGGCGACCTTCACCACGGTGCGTGCGAGCGCCTGCGGCGAAGGCCGAACGACGAGCAAGCGATCGAGATCGACGCCCGCCTGCACGAGCGCCGGCGCATAGAGCGACGGCATGCCCGCATGCGCCGGCGTGATCCACGCGCACCACGCATGCTCGTCCGCCGCGTGCACCGAGCGCATCGCCGAGATGGCGATCGTCGTCGCGCCGCCGCGCATCGACTCCGGACAGCGCAGAGCGGAGGCTGCGTGCGAGGCCTTGCCGTGAAGACGCGGGAGCGCCGCGATCTCTACGACCCCACGCGGCAACCCTTGGTCGGGGAGCGCATCTTCGAGCTCTGGCCAGCCGAGCGCGAGGACCTCGCGCGCAGGAAGGAGGGCCTCGGTTCCCTGGAGGACGCCCAGGCGCGCGAGCGCCGTTGCATCGAGGTGCGAGGTGGCCAGCGCCGACATACTGAACACACTATCAGTACCCTTGTCCCTGCGCAAGGTCGCGGCTCTTTTAATAACCAATCTGGCAACTTACGACCCATCCACGCACAGTGGTGGGCCTTCGCCCTGCGCGAGGTCCGAAGACCCGAGGTCGGGCGCGCCCCCCAGCTCGTGAGCTTGCTTGGAGGGGGCTCGATGGCTGGACGGGCTCCCCTCCGATAGCTACGTGGCGGATGGATCCCGCCACCTTCGATCGGTCCTGCAAGCTCGGGCGTCACTTGATTACTTTAGTTATCTTTTTGCGCTAAAAGATAACCATCGTGAGCTTTTCAACCGGATCGACGCTACGCAGTGCACGCCGCGCAGCAGGGCTCAGCCAGGAAGACCTGGCCGCTCGTGCTGGGCTCTCACGCATGACGGTGCAGAAGCTCGAGGCCGGCAGCATCGATCCACGGATGTCGACCATCGCCGTGCTCCTGCGCGTCCTCGGACTGGAGCTGATGCTCGTCCCCGCGGGACTGAAACCCGCCGTCGAAGACTTCCTCCAGTCGGGCGGTCGCATCGTGGCGCAGCCGGCCGGTGTCGGCGCCCCGGCGTCCATCGTCGAGGTCCTCTCCCGCATGCCGCACGCGAAGAAGACGAAGAGGAAGCAGAAGAAGAGCGCGACCGGAGAGCCGCTCACGCAGCAGGAACGGAGCAACCGGCGTAAGCAATGACGATCTCGATCCGCTACCTGCGCCTCTACTTGCACGTGCCGAGCGGCGATCGTCGCCCGATCGGATACCTCTCGCAGTTCGGCGACATCCTCCGTGTCTCGTTCGACGAGAGCTACATCGAAGACGCGTCCCGACCGACGCTGTCGCTGATGTTCCGTGGCGCGACCGAGGCCGACACGAAGGCGATCCTTCGCTCGACGCGCGACGTACGACTCGTGCGAAGCGATGGACACTGGCCGAGCTGGTTCGCGAACCTGCTCCCCGAGGGACACAACCGCGAGCGCCTGGCGCGCGAACGCGGTTGCGAGGTCGATGACGACTTCGAGCTCCTCGCCGCCGCCGGGCGCGACCTCGCCGGCGCGGTGGAGGTCGAGCCCGTACCGGTGGCCGACAAGATCCCCGAGTCCGTGCTCGCGTGGCACGCCGCGATGGGCATCGACGTCACCCATCCCGAGGTCGTCGCGAGCCCGGTCGAGGACGCCGCGAGCCTCGCCGGAGTCGTGACCAAGTTCTCGGCGATCAAGGACGGCCGACGCTACATCGTGAAGCGCCACGGAAGACCGGGCGCGTACATCCTCAAGCTGCCCTCGTCACGCCACCCGGATCTCGTCGACAACGAGCTGACTGGCTATCGGCTCGCCGGAAGCCTGGGGCTCGATTGTGCCGAGGCCGCACGCATTCCGTTGAGCGAAGCCGAGCTGCCCGAGCAGGTGGAGTTTCCGCACGTGCTCGCGGTGAAGCGCTTCGATCGCGGTCCCGACGGGCGGCGCGTCCACATGGAGGAGCTGGCGCAAGCGATGGGGTACACGCCGCGAGAGAAGTACGGACGCGGGCTCGCGACCGATCTGCCGACGATGCTGCGCCTGCTCGATCGCCTGTCCGCACGTCCGGCAAACGACGTGCGCGAGGTCGTTCGCCGTCTCGTGGCCTTCGTGCTCATGGGCAACGCCGACGCGCACCTCAAGAACTGGGCGCTCGTCTATCCGACCGGTGACGCGCCCGTGCTCTCACCGCTCTACGATCCGGTCTGCGTCACGGCGTGGTTCGACGAGCTCGCACCGCACGAATATGCGCTCAACCGGAAGGTGGATCGCGCGCTCTCGGAGCTCGACTGGCCGGACCTGCGCGCGCTGCTCGACACGGCGGGCGTGCCGCGCTCGTCGCGCCTCGTCCAGATCGCGAAGGACACGGTCAAGCAGGCCAAGGCGACGTGGCCCACCGTGTTGCGCGACGCGCCGGACAACCTGCGCACCTCGATCGAAACGCGCCTCGCGGGTGGTGTCGCGCTCGCGCGTTAGGGGCTGCCCCACGTTGGGCCGCTCCGACTGAGCGGATGCCCAGTACCTCGACCGCACGAGGCGCCGGTCGCCGCCGATGACTCAGCCGCAGGCGGGACAGGCCCTGGCCGTTCGGCGACATACAAGATGGTTCTTTCGAACGCCGGCGCTAGATAGGAAGCGTGGACGCCTCTTTGGCAATGCCCGACGACCCCCGCCTCGACCGCCTCGTTGCCATCCTCAAGGAGATGGGCTCGGTGCTCGTCTGCTACTCGGGCGGCATCGACAGCGCCTTCGTGCTCGCCGTGGCGCATCGCGTGCTGGGCGAGAACTGCATCGGGATGACCGCGGTGAGCCCGAGCCTGGCGCCCTTCGAGCTCGAGGACGCCGTATCGATCGCGCGCGGCATCGGCGCTCGGCACGAGCTCGTCGACTCACACGAGATCGACGACGAGGCATACGCGAAGAACGACGTCGATCGGTGCTTCCACTGCAAGAGCGAGCTCTACCGACTGAGCGCGAAGAAGCAGGCCGACTGGCAAATCGCCCACGTCGTCAACGGCACCAACCTCGACGATCTCGGCGACTACCGCCCCGGCCTCGAGGCCGCCAAAGAGGCCGGCGCCCGGAGCCCGCTCGTGGAGGCGCAGCTGACGAAGGCGGACGTTCGCAGCCTCGCGCAGGCGATCGGGCTCGGGATCTGGGACAAGCCTGCCGCCGCATGCCTCTCGAGCCGCCTCCCCTACGGCACCCGCGTCACCCGCGAGCGCCTCGCTCAGATCGGATCGCTGGAGGACGAGCTCCACAAGCTCGGAATCCGTCAGGCGCGCGTGCGCTGGCACGCTTCGTCGAGCGAGACCGTCACCGCGACGAAGGAAGCGGCGATCGCGCGCATCGAGATCGGCCGTGACGAGATGCTGAAGGCGTTCGACGCCCGCGACGCGATCGTGGCCGCAGGCAAGCGCCTCGGCTTCGCGTACGTGACCCTCGACCTCGCGGGCTACCGCACCGGCAGCCACAACGAGGTGCTCACGTCGCGCCGAACGCTCCCCGTCCTGTCCTGAGCGAAGCGCCACCCGCGCGCCGCCCCCCGAAGCGCGCGCGAACGGTCGTCATCCTCATCCACTCATCCAGGGCGCTGCGAGCGCCACGTGCGCGCGACCGTCTGGACGATCGGGATCCGCGCGAGCGGGTTCGGATGCGTCCGGAGGAACTGCACCGGATTGAGAAGACTGAGCGGCCCGCCGCCTCCGCCCGCGGACTCGATCCGCGCGAAGTAGTCGAGGAGGAGGACGCCGCCGGTCTCCGACCACTCGTATTGCGGACGGCGCGCGCGCCCGGCGTCGAGCGCGTTGACCGCACCGGCGGAGTCCGACGCGGCCTCGCCCGCCTGGTTGAACAGCGGCACGACGGAGAGCAGCCGGCCGAGGCGCGCCGGATCGGGCGCGTTGCCCATCGCCTGCCCCTTCGCACAGCCGGTATGCCCGAGGTAGTGATGGGCGAGCTCGTGGCCGAACGTGAACGCGATGATGTCGTCGAAGAGCTCGCGGGCACGTGACCAGCGACGCGCATCGCCGCCGAACTGCGCCGGGATGATCCCGGCGGGCAGCGCCGCGCGCGCATTGGGGTTCCGCACCATCTGGGGCAGGACCGCGTTGCAGTAGGCGTCGTACGTCTTCGTGCCGAAGAGCTCGTCGGTCGCCTTCGTCTGCGCGATCGCGTCGACGGCCTCGAGCATGCCCGTCGTCGCGGCGAGGAACGGCGTTCCCTGCTCGTCGCATCCGGCGAACGCGTTGACCTCGAGCGTGGGATCGAACGTCAGCGGGATGCCACGCACGAGCGACTGGTTCTGCGGCGACAGCACGTTGATCAGCTCCGCGAGGATGTTCCGCACCTCCTGCTGCTGCGCGGCCACACCGATGAGCGGCGGGAGCAGCGGACGCTGGGCGACCGGCGGGGGCTGCTGCGGGTACGGCTGCTGCGGGTACGGCTGCTGCGGGTACGGCTGCTGCGGATACGGCTGCTGCGGATACGGCTGCTGCGGGTACGGCTGCTGCGGATACGGCTGCTGCGGAGCCGTCGACGCCTGGGTCGACGTTCGACACGCCCCCGCTCCGAGCGAGAGCCCGGCGACGAGCACAGCCGTTCCACACGAGCGCAAGAACCGAGAGGAGAAGAGCGGAAGCTTCAGCACGACCAACTTCTACCAGAGTCCCTTCGAGGGGCGAGCATCCCGTTCGACGCTATCCGCGACCATATCTTCACTCCCTCCGGCTCGGCCTTCGCCGTGCCTCCGTGGACCTTCGTAGACTCCGTCCAGCGATCTGGACTCCGTCTACCTACTTCGTTCGATCCGGCTCGGCCTTCGCCGTGCCTCCTACGACTCGCCGGCGCTGCGCGGCGGCTTCGCGTCGACGCGCTCGATCGCACGAATCGCCGTGAGCATCGCACGGGCGTCCTGGAAGCGATCTTCCGGGCGCTTCGCGAGCGCGCGCTCGACGATCGCTCGCCACTCCGCGGGCACCTCGATCCGACCGGACGACGCGCGGCCACCCCGCACGTCGGCTGCCTCCGGCTCCGCGTCGGGGCCTGCCGGCGCGACGCTCGGCATGCGGCGCGACGCAGGCTGGACGCCCGAGTCGGTCCGCATTCCTCCCTCCGCGAGGCGCATCGCAAACGAGCCGCTCGGTGGACGCGTGTTCGGCGTCCACATGTCTCGGGGAGAGACGGGCGGCGGCTCACCGACGAGGCATTCGTAGAGCACGGCGCCGGCAGCGTAGATGTCGCTCCGGTGATCGACCTCGAGCCCGCCCTCCTGCTCCGGCGACATGTACCCGGGCGTCCCGAGCGGCGCGCCCATGTTCGTGATGCGCATTTCTTCCCACTCGACACGTGCGATGCCGAAGTCGAAGACCTTCACGCGCTCCTTGCTCGGCCCGTCGGCTTCCTCGTCCGGCACGAGGTAGATGTTCGACGGCTTGAGGTCGCGGTGCACGACGCCCGCGGCGTGGATCGCGACGAGCGCCTCGGCGACCTGCTTCGCGACCGGGAGCACCTCGCGCGCCGGGAGGCGAACGCGATACTTGAGCCGGGTCGCGAGCATCTCGCCCTGGAGCAGCTCCATCACGAGGTACGACGTGCCGTCCGGGAGGTGGCCGTGGTCGATGACCTCGACGACGTTCGGATGCCACGAGAGGCCGAGCGCCTCCGACTCGCGACGCAAACGATCGGACGCGGTGACGTCGTGCGCCGTCGCCGCGCGCAGCAGCTTGATCGCGACCGGTAGACCGTCGGTGATGCGCGTCGCCTCGTAGATGACGCCGCTCGCGCCCGATCCCATCCGTTCGCCGATCCGGTACTGCCCCGCGATCACCGAGCCCTCGAGATCGCCCGCGCCGGCGCGGCTCTCGTTCTCGCGAAGCGCGAGGCTCCGCTCGAGCGCGCTCACGCGCACCGACTGCGCGGCCGACTCGACCCGCCGCAGGCGATCGCGAGTCCAGAAGAGGCCCGCCGCTGCACCGAAGATGGGGGTGAACAGCGCCGCCAGCGTGGAGGCCGTTCCGGGATGCACCGCGAGCGCGGCGCCTCCCGCAATCGCGCCCATGACCGCACCCGCAACGACGCCGCGTACCGGCGCCGGGAGCGGCCAGCGCACCTCGAACTCCTGTGCGTCGTCGTCCTTCTTGCTTTGCGCGACGGTGCCGCGCGGGTATCCGAAGAGCGTCGGGACGATCGACAGCTCCACCGCACGCGCGCGCGCCAGGAGACCGTCGGCCTCGAGCTTCGGATCGTGTGCGATGCGGACGCGCCCGCGCCAATAACCGGGACGAGCCTCCAGCCGCTCCCAGAGCGTCGTGCGGCCGTATTCGCTGTCGGAGGAGTCGATCCGGGCGAAGGCGTCCTCCGGCGCGCGGGTGCCTCGAAGCACGCGCGCCCAGACGCCGAGGTTGTCGCGCGCAGCGAGATACGACGCGGTACGGTCGAGACCGCCGTCCGAGACCTGCTCGACGAACGCGACGAGCGCCGAGTGGAGCGCGACGAGCGGAAGCAAGCGCGTCTCGTCTTCGAGATCGCCGCGCGCGAGCCGCAGCTTCGCGAGCCACGCCTCCGCGGCGGCCTCGCCCTTCTCGGCCTCGAGACACGAGAGCAACGCCTTCAACCTGGAGGCGCTCGTCTGTCCCGCGGGGTACGTGTGCCGGGCCTTCACGCGCTTGTCGCCGAGCGTACGCCGATGCCGCTACGTCGCGCCATGGCGCGCTCGCGATCCAGGGTGCGACGTTCCCACCCGCGATCTCTGCCGTTCCGGCCCCCGGTCACCTCGCCGTCGGGGCGGGAGCGGCGCCGAGGCACTACGGCTGTGTTGGGGCGTGGGCCCCGGCGAGCCCCCGTTTGGCGGGTGCGAGCATGACGTGACGAGCGCCCCCGCGATCGAATCGCCGTCCGTCCCCAAGCGCGCGGGCTAACATCGGCGCGTGAACGAGGACACCCCGCACGACGACTCGGGACCGAGCGCGCTCGTCCAGGAAGCTTCGTGCGCCGAGCGCGTCCTCGTGCTCAAGGTCCGCGTCCCCGGCCGCACGTCGCTCGTCATCGTCGGCGCGGCGAGGTCGGGCGCGTCGGGCGCGTCGGGCGTAGGGCTGATCACGAGCGAAGGGCGCCGAGAGATCTGGGGCGGACGCCTCCCAGCGGGCGAGGCCCGCCAGCGGGGTCGCGAGGACGCCCTCACCGGTGCCCGCGTGATCGCGCTCGGAGAGGCCGAGGCGTACATCGATCAGCACGGCTCGGCACGCGTCATCCGTGCCGCCGGCGGACGCGTCATCGTCACGGACGAGGCCCTCCCCGCCGAAGCAACACGGTTCGTCGACCTCTCGGACGACGAACGCACACGCCTCGAGGAGCGCGGCCTCGCGATCGCACGCGCGATCGCCCGCGATGCGGTGTCGTCGCGGCGCACCGAGATCGGCCGCATCCTCGAGCGCGCTGCGCAGCGCATCGAGCGCCGCCGCGACGCCATTCGCGGCGACCTCGACAAGATCGGTCAGGCCGATCGGCTCGCTTCGCAGGCGCAGTGGCTGATCGCCGAAGCGACGAGGGCGCCGCGGGGCGCGACCAAGCTCGTCGTCACGGACTGGTCGAGCGGTGAAGCGGTGCCGCTCGAGGTGCCGCTCGACCCGTCGAAGAGCGCGAAGGACCAGATCGCGGCGATGTTCAAGCGAGCAAAGCGGCTCCGCCTCGGCGCTCGCATCGCAGAGGAGCGGCTCGAGCAGGCGGACAGACAGCGCGCTGCGGTAGAGGCCGGACGGCAAGCACTTGCGGACGCCAGCGACCTCGTCGCCCTCGAGGACGTGCTCCAGCAAGCGAAGCGCGCCGCCCCCCGCGACGTGACTCTCGTCGGTGGTGCACGCGGATCCGCCGAAGGCGGGGCCTCCGCGAAGGCGAAGGGTAAGCCGGGTCGCACGCCGTACCGGACGTTCTTCGCGCGGAGCGGGAGGAAGCTCCTCGTCGGAAAGGGCGCCGCCGACAACGATGCGCTCACTCTGCACGTCGCACGACCTCACGATCTCTGGCTGCACGCGAAGGACCGCACCGGCGCGCACGTCATCGTTCCGCTCGACAAGGGACAGACATGCGCCTCCGAAGACCTCATCGACGCCGCGCACCTCGCGGCGCATTTCTCGGACGGTCGCGAGGAGAAGGTCGTCGACATCCAGTACACCGACCGGCGCTACCTGCGGAAACCCAAGGGCTCGCCGCCCGGGTTCGTGGTGGTCGATCGCGAGAAGGTGCTGGTCCTCCGCGTCGAGCTCGAGCTCCTTCGCGGGCTGCTCGAACGCGAAGAGCTGTGATCGCCCGCTCCAGGCAGCCGCACGGCGCCGTCGCGCGCGACGGATCGGCCATGCCGCCGGCCGGCACCGAGAAAGACGGCAGGCGCTGTGGTAGACACGTGCCATGCGTCTCGCGGAGACCATCGCTGGTTGGTTCGGTCGCGTCGAGGTCGTGCTCGCAGGCGTCGAGGGCTACCTCCGCGAGGGTGAGGAGGCCCTCGCCCGCGGGGACGCGATGACCGCGCGGCGCGCCGCGAAGGCGATGCTCCAGCGCGTGCCGCAATCGCCTCTCGGGCTCGCGCTGCTCGCCGATGCCTGCGAGGCTGCGCGCCTCGACGCCGAGCTCGCGCTCACGCTCGAGGAGCTCGCCGGCCGAGTCGCCTCGCGCGCGGAGGTCTGGGTCCGCCTCGGCCGTGCGCGCGAGCGTGTCGGCAGCCCGACCGAGGAGACACGCGACGCGTTCCTGCGCGCGCTGGCCGTCGCGGAGGCGGGGAGCGACGCGCGCCGAGAGGCGCTCCTCTGGCTCGCCGATCTCGACCTCGCCAATGGAGACGGCGCTCGCGCCGAGCTCTGGCTCGAACGCCTCGGCGTCACCAAGGACGCGGATGTCCAGCTCCGCCGTGCGGAGGCGCGGCTGCTCCAGAACGACCTCGCCGGTACGCGCGCCGTGCTCGACGACCTCGAGGCCGATCCCACCGACGGCCGCGCCGCGCTCCTCCGCGGGCGCGCGCTCGCGATCGGTGGCGACACCGCTGCCTTTCCGCTCCTGGTCCGCGCGATGGTCCTCGATGCAGCCGGCGCGAGCGAGGCCCTCTCGTCCGCGCTCGCCTGGATCCCGACCGACGAGGCGATCCGCGCCAAGGTCCGCACCGTCGTCGAGGGCCGCGGACAGATGGATCTCGCGCGCTGGAAGGCGGCCTTCGCCCGGGCCGAGGGGCGTCGCGACGAAGCGCGCGCCGCCCTCGTCAGCGCCGTGCGAAGCGGCGATCTCTCGGCGGCGCGGCCGCTGCTCGACGCGGCGCTCGAGGACCAGGACCACGCGTCACTGGCGGTCGCTCTTGGTGCGTTTGCCGCTCTTGCCGCACCTGCCGCGCCTACCGAGCCTTCGATCAACGCGGCCCTGCATGTCGATCCGGTCGTCGATGATGCACGACTCCTCCCCTCGCCTGCCCGGCTCCGCGATCCCGGCGAGGCATCCGCCATCCTCGACGAGCTCGCCGGTGTCGCGACCGCACGCGCGCGAGCATGGGCCGACGCCGCACGCGCGACCGCGCTCGCAACGTGGATCCCGACCTCGGGGGAGCCGAGCGACTGGACAAAGGTCCTGACGCGGCTCGACTTCCACGCACGCGGCCTCCATGCCCTCGACGCGACCGCAAAGGTCGCCGAGCTCGCGGTGGAGCGCTCGCGCCCGGTGCGCGTCGCGATCGTCGGCGAGTTCAACGCCGGCAAGAGCACCTTCATCAACGCCGTCATCGGCGCCGACATCGCACCCACCGGCGTGCTCCCGACGACGGCGACGCTGCACCACCTCCGCTATGCGCCCGATCCGTTCGCGCGGATCCAGTTCCACGCCGATGCTCCCACGGAGGTGAAGGAGCGCATCGTCCCGTCGAGCGAGCTCCGCGCAGCGCTGAAGGGTGCCGACTCCGAGTGGGTGAAGCGCGTCGAGATCCTCCAGCCGATCGCGTCGCTCACGCGCGTCGAGATCCTCGACACGCCGGGCTTCAACGCGCCCGACACGCGGCACACCGAGGCGGCACGCTCCGCGTTCGAGGAGGCCGATGCCGCCATCTGGCTGCTCGACGCCGGACAACCGATGAAGCAGACCGAGCGCCGAATCCTCGAGGAGGCCAAGGTGACGAGCCTCCCGGTGCAGATCCTCGTCAACAAGGCCGACCGCCTGAAGCCCGAAGATCTCGACAAGGTGATGGCGACCGTGGGCGAGTCGCTCGACGCGACCGGACTCCGCTCGTGGGCCACTCCGCTCGCGCTCTCGGCGCGGCTCGCCCTCCAGGGCAAGCTGGGAGACGCGGACGCGCTCACGCGCTCCGGCTGGGACGAGGTGCAGAAGCTCCTCGACGAACAGATCGTCGGACGAAGCGACGACCTCAAGGAACGAGGTCTTCGGCGGCGCGCCGGACGCGTCGTCACGATGATGCTCGAGCGCGCGCGCGAGCACGCCGCGGAGGAGCGCGCCGCGATCGAAGCGGCCCGAGCCCGTGCCCAGGAGCTCTCGCTGCGCGCGGCGAACCTCGAACGCGAGGCCGACGAAGCCGCGCAGGTCGTCGCCGGCGCCCTCGGCCCGGCCGCCGCGGACTGGAAGCGCGATCTCGAGGTCATCGTCACCGGCCGCGATCGCCAGCAGGCCGAGAACGATCCCGTGCTCCTCCGCTATCGCGTCGACCGTGCGCGCTCGCGCCTCGCCGCTCCGCTCGCCCGCGTGCTCGCCTCGATCGCGCGCGGACAGTCGACGATCGACATCGACGGCGCGCGCGCCGAGGACCTCATGCCCGTCGTCCACGCGGCGGTCCGCACCTTCGCCGCGTCGAACGGCAAAGCCGATGCGCTGCTCCCGCTCACTCGCAGCGCCATCGCCTCGCTGGTGGAGCACCTCCTCGATCTCGCAGCCGCCGCCCCCGAACGCGGACGCGCGGAGGGCCGCGTCGCCGAGCTCGAGGCTGTGCTGCGAGCGCTCGAAGCACAGCCGGTTTGATGCAGTAGCGCGCCCCCGCGCGGACGCGGTACGCTCGCCCTCGTGACGAAGGCCGAGGCACGACGATCGCTCCTGCGCTGCGCCGTGGTCGCGTGCGTCGTCCTGCCCGCGACGATGTTCGCGCCGCCCGTCACCGCCGATCCTATCCTCGACGTCGGCGGTGATGTCGGCGTGCAGGCGGACAACCTCGAGGTCGACGTCGCGGCCGGCACCGCAGTCCTCACCGGGAAGGTTGTGCTCTCGAAGGGCGACATGACCGTGCGCTGCCCGCGCGTCGACCTGAAGTTCGACTCGACCCCTCACGTGCGATGGGCCAAGGGCTCCGGCGGCGTGGTCGCCGACGTCCGTGGCGTGCACGGCGAGGCCCCCGAGGTCGAGCTCGACATGGTGAAGCAGGTCCTCGAGATGCGCGGCGGCGTGAAGCTCTCCCGCGGTCAGGGATGGATCCAGGCCGAGAAGGCGACGATCGAGCTCGCCACCGCGCGTGTCACCGCGACGCAGGTGAAGGGCTCCATCCCCGTCCCGAAGCCGTGACGTCGAACGAGAACGACGCTCCCGCGAGCGACCGCGCTCCGCGCGCGCCCGACGAGACCCCCGCCATCCGCAGCACCGACTTGCGCGTGGCGCGCGGCAACAAGACGATCCTCCGCGGCGTCACGATGTCCGCGCGGAGCGGCGAGGTCCTCGGTGTCCTCGGCCCGTCCGGCGCCGGCAAATCGACGCTATTTCGTGCCCTCGTCGGCGAGATCGACGTGTCCAGCGGCCGGGTCGAGCTGTTCGCCGAGGATGTGACGGGCCTCCCGCTCTGGGCGCGCGCCCGGCGCGGGATCTCGTACGTGCCGCAAACGCCGAGCGTCCTGTGGGACCTCTCCGTCCGCGACAACCTCGCGTCGTATCACCGCGTCGTTCACGGGCGCGTCGATGCTGCAACCTTGAAGTCGGCGGTGGAACGGCTCGCGCAGCGGGTCGCGCTCGAGGATCGGATGGATGTACGCGCCGGCGAGCTCTCCGGCGGTGAGCGCCGTCGCCTCGAGCTCGCACGGGCCCTCACGCGCCCGCCCAAGGTCCTCATCTGCGACGAGCCTTTCGCCGGCGTCGATCCGCAACAGGCAAGCCGACTCGGCGACATGCTCCGGTCGCTCGCGCGCGACGAGAGTGTCTGCGTGATCCTCGCCGACCACCACGTCGAGGAGGCGCTGCGGGTGTGTACACGTGCAGTGCTGCTGCTCGACGGCGAGGTCGCGGCGGAAGCAGACCCCGCGGCCTTCCGCGAGCATCCGCTCGTCGTCGGCCGCTACCTCGGAAGCTGGGCCCGAACGATGCCGCCCCCGCCCCCGCGGCCCTGAGCAGCCGCAACCCGAGCACCGTACGGTTCGCGCGATCGCCGTTCCGCCGATCGCCTTTGCATCGCTTCATTGCCTCTCCCTCCCTGGCGTTCGGGAGCCATCGGCGTTGCGCCTCGCGCTGCTCGGAGCTCGGCGGACACCCTCGGTTCGCAGCCCGCTCGATGCGCGAGCCGCGTGGCTGGCGACGGGGGTGATCTGCATCCAGGTGGTCGTTCGATTCCCGGGGGTGATCGAGCCACCGCCGCCGTCGTCGTTTCAGAAATCGCGGACATCTCACGTCCACCGCGCGGCACGGGTGCTGCAGCAAGTCGTCCCGGAAACATGAGTTACCGCGATGCTCACCTCTGCGTGTCGTCGGGGCGAGAGCCCCGAGTTCATGATGCTCCCCCGCCCCGCCTCGTCATCGCCGCCGGCGCGGAGTGGTTCCAGGTCGGCGCTCAGCCGCGGGTCATCCTCGAGACGCGCGTGCCGCTTCGCCGCCTCCTCATCGCTCTCGGCGAGCTGAAGCTCCACTCGCCCGAAGCCGTGCTCCCGGTCACCGCAGCCTTCGAGGCCGGCTGGCCCGGCGAGCGCGCGAGCCCGGCCGCCGCGGCCATGCGCGTGTACACGGCGGTCCACTCACTCCGCCGCTTCGGCCTCCGGGGCCTCCTCGTACGTCGCCGTCGCGGCTACGTCCTCGACATCGACGTCCACTTCGCCGCCAACGAGAGTCAGTTCCCTCCCGCCGTCCCCTCGCCCCTCGACGCCCCGTACGAGGACATCGCCCGCTCCGCCTGACGGACGCCTCGCCCCGTCCGCCATCGACCGCACCGCGCGATTGCACTCTCCACCATCGACCGCTCTGCCGAACTGCACGCTCCGCCATCGACCGCGCAACTGCAGTGCGCAACTGCGCTGCACGAATGCTCGACGTCAACATCACTCGACGTTCGTGTTGGTTTCGAACGGCCAACCACCAACTGCATCGAGCTCACGCAACGCAACGATCCTCGGCAAGCAATTGCTCGACGCCAACGTCGCACGGCGATCGACCTCGAACGGCCAACCCACCAACGGCATCGAGCTCACGCAAGGCAACGATCCTCGTCAAGCAGTCAGGCTTGCTCCGGCAAGCACAGCGACAGGCAAGTAGGTAGAGCGACCGCTCGAGCTACTTCAGCTGCGGCGAGCACAAAGCGCGAACGCGCCCAGCAAGCAGAAGCGACAACGAGTAGCGCGAACGTTCGAGCGCTAGTTCAACGCTCGAGCTACGTCGACCGCTCAAGCTACGTCGACCGCTCGAGCTACGCTTTCGCAAGCGCAAGCGATGGCGCCGCGATACGCTCGCGCCTCGAGTTCACGCTCCGTGAGCCGCACCAACAAGCACAGCGAGGAGCGAGCTACCTGAAGTCTGTGAGCGCCACCGCCTCACGCGAGCAAGCACAGCGAGGAGCGAGCGAAGCGAGCGCCGCACCAACAAGCACAGCGAGGAGCGAGCGAAGCGAGCGCTCGAGCTACCTGGGCGGCAAGAGGCAAAATTCCCCGCTGGCACTGTTTTCGCTTTCGTGACCCGGTTCGGCGTGTAAGCTTTTTCTGGCGGAACTACGCGACGACGGCGGCCCATCGGTGCCCCACACTGTTCCTCGCAGGGTCCCAATCCAGAAGAACCCGATGGAAATCAAACAACAGCTAAAGCTCAGCCAGCAGCTCGTCATGACCCCGCAGCTCCAGCAGGCGATCCGCTTGCTGCAGCTCTCGCGTCTCGAGCTCATCGAGGAAATCCGGAAGGAGTGCGACGCCAATCCCGTGCTCGCGGACGAGGACTTCGAGCCCCGCCCGCGCCAGACCGAGGCTTCGGCGGAGAACATCCAGACGACCTCGATCGAGCAGGGTGAGCGGCGCATCGACATGCTCGATGACCGCAAGCGCGTGGAGTCGGGAGAAGCACAGAAGACGGAGAGCAAGCAGGTCAACGAGATCGACTGGGAGCAGTTCCTCGAGAACCGCACGCTCCAGCAGCCGCTCCCCGCCAATCGAGGCGGGTTCGAGGAGCTGCCGCCGATCGAGCAGAACCTCACCAAGGGAGCCTCGCTCGTCGACCATCTGCGCTGGCAGATCCAGATGAGCGACATGACGGACTCCGAGAAGCGCTTCGCGGAGCTCGTCCTCGGCAACCTCGACGACCAGGGATTCCTCGACCTCAAGGGTGTCGAGCGTCCGGACGGCACGCGCACCCCCGACCTCACCATCGAAGAGCTCGCGGGCGAAGCCGGCCTCGATCCCGAGGACGCGCCCGAGGTCCTCCGGATGATGCAGGAGTTCGATCCGGTCGGCGTCTGCTCGCGCGACCTCCGCGAGTGCCTCCTCGTCCAGGCCGAGGTGTTCGGCTACGAGGACCTCGACATCCAGATCCTCGACAAGCACCTGCACAACCTGGAGAAGCACAACTACCAGGCGATCGCGCGCGACCTGAAGGTGCCGGTCGAGGAGATCTACGAGTCGGTCAAGGAGATCCAGAAGCTCGAGAGCCGCCCGGCCCGCAACTTCACCGACACCGACGAGAAGCAGATCGCGATCACGCCGGACGTCTACGTCGTCAAGGAGTCGGACAAGTTCATCGTCTCCGACAACGACCGCGGCGTTCAGCGCCTCTACATCAACGAGGCGCTCACCAAGCAGCTGCTCAAGGATCCGAACGCGAAGGAGTTCATCGGTGAGAAGCTGCGCAACGCGCAGTGGCTCATTCGTGCGATCGAGCAGCGCCGGAAGACGATCATCCGCGTCACCGAGTGCATCGTCGAGAAGCAGCGCGAGTTCTTCGAGAGGGGCGTCGCTTTCCTGAAGCCGATGATCCTCCGCGACGTGGCCGAGTCGGTCGGCATGCACGAGTCGACGATCAGCCGCGTCACGACGAACAAGTACGTCCACACCCCGCAGGGCCTCTTCGAGCTGAAGTACTTCTTCAACTCGTCGATCCGCCGTGTCGCCGAGGAAGACATCGCCTCCGAGAGCGTCAAGCAGGCGATCAAGAAGATCATCGACGGCGAGGACAAGCAGAACCCTCTCAGCGATCAGGCGATCGTCGAGATCCTCGCGAAGCAGGACGGCATCCAGATCGCCCGCCGCACCGTCGCGAAGTATCGCGAGATGCTGGGCATCCTGGCGTCGAGCAAGCGCAAGAAGCTCTTCTGATCGCTCGTCGCGCTCGCAGTCGAGCGCTCACGAGATGCGGGACCGACCCGCGGTCGCGGATGCGCGGATGGAAAGGGACGTGACGGGCTCGACCCCGTCACGTCCTCGCGAAGGACGAGGCGAACGGCGGGCTCCGCATCACCTCGTCTGGTCGCGACGGACGCCCGGACGGCGCAAGGCCGACGGGAGGGGGGCTCCGACGCTTGCATGAAGCAGGGCGTGCTGCACCGGCGTCGCGCATCCAGCACCTGTCACGATGGCCGCGCGAGGCAGGCCGCCGCGGTGCCCCTCACGAAGAGCTCCGGGCAAAGGGCACCGGCCGGTCAGCGCGAAGCACCCGGGCGAGCGAGCCCGACGAAGCGACTGCGCTGAGCGATGCGCGTCAGCAGGAAGCCGGCAGCATCCGCGCGCGGCGAGCGAGGAACGCGAGGCTCACGCTCGTCGCCGAGATCGCGGGCGTGGGCTCGTCACGCGGCGGGACGGCGCTCGTACGCCGGACGCGGAAGCTGAGCTTCGCCACGAGCGATCACCGACGTGACGCTCACGACGAGCCCCTCACCTTTCCCATTAGCTTGCTGCCCCCGGCCGGGGATAGACTCTCCAGAGACGCGCTTTCGAAGCGCAGCGGCTCAGGAGGAACTCGACTCCAATGCTCCGCCCCTCGGAAAAAAGAAGGGGGCCGAGACTCATCCTGTGAAGCAAGAGCGATCAAAAGGGAGAGCGACGCGCATGAACATTTCCATCACCTTCCGACAGATGGACGCGACTGATGCGGTGAAGGGCTACGCGACGGAGAAGGTCTCGAGGCTTCAGAAGTTCCTGCGACAACCACTGGACGGAAAGGTGACGTTGAGCTGCCAGAAGACAATCCACATGGCCGAAGTGGATTTGCACTCGGGCGGGCAGCACTATCACGCCCATGAGGAGAGCGAGGACATGTACGCCTCGATCGACAAGGTCATCGACAAGCTCGAACGCCAGATTCGCGACGGCAACGCGACTCATCGGAAGAAGGGAGCCGAGCGCGCATCGGATCGCCTTCTCCCCGACGACCACGACGAGTAAACGGTGGCATTCCCCCCAGAACGGGCACCCCCGCCGTTTGGAGTCGCAGACGGCTGGCCCCAATCCCAGATCGAACACGAATCATGCGTCTCACCGACCTACTCTCGCCGGAGCGCGTCGGCATCAAGCGCGCCAACGGTGAGCCCTTCGACAAGGAGAAGGCCATTGGCCTACTCGCCACGCTCATAGGGGAGCGTGACGGCGTATCCGTCGCAGACGTGAAGCGCGCGCTGCTCGAACGCGAGCAGCTCCAGAGCACAGGTATCGGTGAGGGAGTAGCCATCCCTCACGGAGCCCTGCCTCAGCTATCCGAACAAGTCGCGGCACTGCTCATCGTCCCCGACGGTGTGGACTTCCAGGCCATCGACGACGCGAACGTGACGATCCTCTTCGGGGTCATCACGCCGAAGCGTGCCACGGGCGAGCATCTGAAGACGCTCGCCCGTGTGTCGAGGCTCCTCCGCAACAAGGACTTCCGCGCGCGCCTCATCGGCTCCGCGGACGAGCAGAGCGTCTACGACCTCATCAAGGTCGAAGAGGGGGGAACGGAGCCGAGCCCTGCGCACCGAGAGCTCGCCGCGGCTGCGGCGAGCTCGAAGGACGCAGGCCACGAAGGAACGGAGAAGAAGGGAGCGTCGTGAGCGACGAAGACACGAAGCCGGCGCGCTCTGCACCGCCGCCGATGGTCGACGTGACCGTCGCGCAGCTGCTTGCCGACGCTCGGCTCGGCGTCAAGCTCACGCGCCTCGCCGGAGAGAGCGGACAGAACCGCCCGATCCGGCATCCTCGCGTCCAGAAGAGCGGGCTCGCGCTCGCCGGGCACTACTACGGCGTCGTTCCGACGCGCGTGCAGGTGCTCGGCGAGACCGAGCTCTCGTACCTCGACACGTTGCCCCCCGAAGCTCGAGGAGAGGCCGCTCGCGGCTTCTTCTCGCTCGGGCTGTCGTGTGTCGTGCTCACCCACCGCGAGGAGGCCCCTCGGGCGATCGTGAACGCCGCCGAGGCCACCGGAACGCCACTGTTCATGAGCGAGGCTCGCTCGAGCCGCACGATCAACGCGCTCCACGCGCTCCTCGACGAGAAGCTCGCCCCGTCGACGTCGCTCCACGGTGTGCTCGTCGACGTCTTCGGCATCGGCCTGCTCCTGCTCGGCAAGAGCGGCATCGGCAAGAGCGAGTGCGCGGTCGAGCTCGTGCTTCGCGGCCATCGCCTCGTCGCCGACGACGTCGTCCGCTGCGAGTGGCGACCGCCGGGGATGGTGTTCGGCGCGCCGGCGGACATGCTTCGTCACCACGTCGAGGTCCGAGGCCTCGGTCTCCTCAACATCAAGGACCTGTTCGGCGTGACGGCCGTGCGGGAGCGCAAGCGCATCGACATCATCGTTCGCCTCGACGAGTGGGACGAGACGAAGGAGTACGACCGGCTCGGTGTCGACGACGAGTATTACAACATCCTCAACACGCCCATCCGCCTCGTCACCGTGCCGGTCCGACCGGGCCGCGACATGGGCGCGATGCTCGAGATGGCGGCGCGCAACGAGCTCCTGCGGCGCGCGGGGAAGCACAGCGCTCGCGAGCTCCTCGCTCGGCTCGAGGAGAACGTCGCGATCCCGGAGGAGATCGCAATCGATGACCAGCTCGAGAGCGTCGTGAGCGCGCCCGTCGCCCCGAAGGCGATGCCCACGCCGCCTCCACCGAACAGCAGCGTCGCGTGCCCCGACCCGCGATGGAACGACTCCGAGCGCGAGCTGCCCGCGGCGAAGCCCTACCCGAGCAACGAGAGCTCGGCGTGGATCCCCGCGAGCCGCCCGAAGGGAGACTACGAATGACGAACCCCGGGTTCATCGGGCTCACCCCTCCCCCGCCGCACACGTCGTCGACCCCGCGCCGGCCGATGGTCGTCGTCGTCACGGGCCTCTCCGGTGCAGGACGCACGACGGCGCTCCGCGCGCTCGAGGATCTCGGCTTCTTCTGCATCGACAACCTGCCCACCGTCCTCGCCCCGGACGCGGTCGCGCTCTGCGAGAAGGGCGGGATGACCCGCGTCGCCCTGGGAATGGACGTGCGCGTGCGCGCGTTTCTCGGCGAGGTTGGTGGCGTGCTTTCCCAGCTCGAGGACGGCGGGCGCCGCGATCTGTCGGTGCTCTTCCTCGATGCTTCCGACGAGACGATCCTGCGCCGGTTCAGCGAGACGCGCCGCCCGCACGCGCTAGCGACCTACGGCTCGCTCACCCATGCAGCATCCGTCCTCGAAGGCGTGACGGTCGAGCGCGAGCGCCTCTCTCCGCTCCGCGCGCGTGCGACGCGCGTGATCGATACGACCGCCCTCGGCGTCCACGATCTGCGGCGCCAGGTCGTGGCTCATTTCGGCCCCGCCTCCGGGAGCGCCGAGCGCATGACCGTGCGCGTGCTCTCGTTCGGGTTCAAGTACGGCACCCCCGCGGACGCCGATCTCGTGTTCGACGTGCGATTCCTCAAGAACCCCTATTTCGTCCCTGATCTCAAGAAAGTGCCCGGCACGGAGAAGCCGGTGAAGGACTTCGTCCTCGCCCTCCCCGAGACCGGCGAGTTCCTCCAGCGCACGCTCGATCTTCTTCGCTACGTGGTCCCAAAGTACGAGCAAGAGGGGAAGAGCTACCTTACCATCGCGTTTGGATGCACCGGGGGGATGCACCGAAGCGTCGTTCTCGCCGATCACGTCGCGGCTTCGCTCGACGCGACGCTTCATCCGACGATAGGAACGGCCGACGAGGCGTTCACGCGCAACAGCTCGCTGCCTCCGCGCATCGAAATCGCGGTGGTCCATCGGGACGTCGGACGCAACGAGCCGGCGCAGCTCACGAGCACACCTCCACGGAGCAGGCCGTGAGCGAGCGCGCAACCGGTCAATTCAAGATCATCAACGACCTCGGGCTCCACGCCCGAGCCGCCACGAAGCTCGTGCAGCTCGCGGCGCGCTACCCATGTGATGTCGTCGTCTCGAACGGCGGGCAGAACGCCAACGCGAAGAGCGTGATGGGCGTCTTGCTCCTTTGTGGCTCGAAGGGCACCGTCGTCGAGGTCACTGCAAGCGGGGCGCGCGCGCAGGAGTGCGTCGAAGCGATTGGAGCGCTCATCGCCGAGCGCTTCGGGGAGCCGAGCTGATGCCGACGCGCAAAGGCAGCTCTCCCCCTCCCGGTCTGAAGGTGCCGCCCGAGCTGACGGCGAGCCCGAAGGCTGCGGATCGCGGCCCGCCCGCCCCGGCGGAGCTGCCGGCCGAGCCGAGCTCGGGTGCGTCGGTCGTCCGCGACGCGGCCGGACCTGCCCATCCCCCCCCGTCCGACTCGAAGGACCGCATCCCGTCGGTCCCACCGAGCTCGACGGAGGTCGAGCGGCAGCAGTCCCGGTTACTCAAGGGGATCGCCGGCTCGCCTGGTGTCGCCGTCGGTCCGGCGCTCGTCCTCGGCGATCTGCGAGCGTCGTTCGTCCGCCGCCACATCCCGAGCGCGCAGACCCAGCAAGAGCTCGACCGCGTGAAGCAGGCGGTGCACGACGCCAAGCAGACGCTCCGCGAAGTCAGCATGCGGATGCCGAAGGCGATGCACGACGCGTCGCCGATCCTCGAGGCGTACGAGATGATGCTCGCGGATCCGACGCTCCACGAGGGCATCGAGAAACGGATCCGACACGACAAGAAGTGCGCGGAGTGGGCCGTCTCCGAGGCGAGCGAGGAGATCGTCGCGATGTTCGGGCCCGCCGAGACGGTGGGGAGCGACGCGTACATCCTCGAGCGCCGACACGACATCGAGTTCGTTTGCGATCGACTCCTCCGTGCGCTCGTCGGCGACACCACCCAGCACGCCGTCCGCCTCGACGAGCCCATGATCGTCGTCGCGCGCGACCTCTCGCCCGCCGACACGGCGAGCATGGTCCGCGAGCCTGCCCTCGCCTTCGTCACGTGCGTCGGCACGCGCACGAGCCACACGTCGATCATGGCGCGCGCGCTCGAGATCCCGGCCGTGGTCGGCGTCGCCGATGCGCTCGCGCAGATCCGCACCGGCGACATGCTCGTCGTCGACGGCCTCACCGGTCTCGTCACCGTCCACCCGACGGAGGAGTCGATCCGGGACGCGCGAACGCGCTCGGAGCAACACCTCGCATTCGCGCGGCGCCTGCTCTCCGCGCGCCACAAGCCGTGTGTCACCGCGGACGGCGTTCCCGTCGCGTTGAAGGCGAACGTCGAGCTGCCCGCCGAGGCGATCCTCGCGGTCGACCACGGCGCCCAGGGCATCGGCCTCTATCGAACCGAGTTCCTCTACATCGATCGGACGACGCAGCCCGGCGAGGACGAGCAATACGAGGTCTACCGCGCGATCGTCGAAGCGGTCAGCCCGCAGCCCGTCACGCTGCGCACGTTCGACATCGGCGGGGACAAATTCGCGAGCACCTTCCAGATGCCCGCGGAGATGAACCCGGCGCTCGGCCTTCGCGCGGTGCGCCTCGCGCTCAGGCAGCCCGAGGTGTTCCTCACCCAGCTCCGCGCGATGGTCCGCGCGAGCGCCCACGGTGACGTGCGGATCATGGTCCCCATGGTCGCAAGCGTGCACGAGATGCGTGAAGTGAAGCGGCTGCTCGCACAGGCCGTGGAGCACGTGAAGGCGCGCGGCCTCTCGTTCGAGGAGCACATTCCCCTCGGCATGATGATCGAGGTGCCCGCGGCCGCCGTCATGGCCGACGTCTTCGCGCGCGAGTCCGAGTTCTTCAGCCTCGGCACGAACGACCTCGTCCAGTATGCGCTCGCGATCGATCGTGCGAGCCAGTCGCTCGCGGCGCAGGCGTCGCCATTCAATCCGGCGATCCTGCGGCTCATCAAGACGGTGACCGATTGCGGGAAGAAGTACGGCCGTCCGGTGTCGCTCTGCGGAGCGATGGCGTCCGATCCCCTCGCCGCGTGTCTCCTCGTCGGGCTCGGTCTGCGCGACCTCTCGATGGAGGCGGCAGCGATCCCCGAGATCAAGGAGGCCATCCGCCGGCTCACCGTCGCCGAGGCCGAAGCCATCGCGGAGCAGGCACTCGAATGCGACAGCGCCGAGGCCGTCGAGGAGGTCCTCGCCCGCGAGCTCGCGCCGCGCTTCATCGATCTCCTCGCAGGGCTCGCGGACGACACGATCCTCAACCTGCCCTCACCTCGTTCGAGCGCCCCGCCCGACGACTCGATGCTCTGATCGCGTCGCGCGCCGTCCGTGTGCGAAGCCGCAGAGGCGAGGAACGCAGAGAGCAGCGGTCCGTCGAGCGATGTCGCTCACGCGCTGCCTTCGCGCCGCCCGTCACGCCGGAGGCGAGAACTACGAATCCGTGCTTCGACACGTTCACCTCAGGGGCACTCGGGACGCTTCATCCCGAGAAGAACGCCGCATCTGGTCCGTTCGCACGAGGCGTCAGCATCCGTGTCGGTGCGAGGGCCGTCGCGCGCATGCACGAGAAGCGCCGCGAGCCCGACGCCCAGCATCGGCCCGACCGGAGGCGCTCATCGCAAGGCGCCGGAGCGCACCCGCGGCGTAGACATCGCGCAGCGCAGTCGATGAGATTCGGTCGCGCCAGTTCAACGGCGGTGCGAGCGCGGTCAGGAAGAACAAACCTACCGCGCGCCCACGAGCCCCCATTCTGCGATGCCGCGCGGCCGCCCTCGTTGCCGGCTACTCTCGCTGAAACGCGTGGTACCGTGGAGGTTCCGTGGCGACACGTTGCGGCGGGCTTCGCGATGCTTCGGCAGGGCGTCAGGATACGTTTCCCACTCGGTGCCGCTGGAGCGATCCTGCTCGCTGCACGAGTTGCCGCCGCGGCACCAGCCCAGCCGAGTGTCGAGCTGCGCTACTCGGCGGAAGACAGCGTGGTTGGATGCCACTCCGAGCCAACCTTCCGTCACGCCGTCCGCCAGCGGTTGCCGTTCGATCCGTTCGTTGCGCCGCCCAACTCCGCGCCGATCGTCGTGACGGTCCGCATCGATCGAAGCGAGCCGGAGCTCCGCGCGACGATCACGCTCACCGAGCCGGACGGCGTAGCCCAGGCAACGCAAGAGCTCACGGAGGAGCACGACGGGTGCGCCACTCTGAGCGCCGCGGCCGCGCTTGCGGTGAGCCTGACGATCGAGCGATCGCTCGTGCGTGCTGCCGAACGAGGAAACTCGACGCCCGCCGAAGGTGCACCTCTGCGGGTGGTTGGGGCGCAAGCGCCAACTTCGCAGCTCCTCGCTCCGTCACCCTCGGGATCGCCCGACAACGGCCAGCCTCCGACGCCTGCGGTGACATCGAAGCGGCCTCCCCCCGGACTACCGGGCTCGAAGCGCGACGTTCGAAACGTGATCGACGTGCACACGCATGCGGGCGGCGGGATTGGACTCGGGATCCTTCCGGCTGCCGCCGCCGGCGCTCGCGCGGGCGCCACGGTCGAGCTCGAGCGCTGGACCGCCGGCGTCGAGGCTGGCGCGTGGCTACCGGCGGAGGCGAGCTCGCCGCCCGGAGGCGGGGCACGGGCACGACTCGTCTTCCTCTCGGGGAGCGTCTGCGGTCGTCACGGCCGCTTCTTCGCATGCGGAGTGGCCTCGCTCGGCGACCTCCGCGCGGCAGGCACCGAGCCGCTGCTCAGCCGTTCGTCCGGTTCGACGTACGTCGCATTCGGAGGCCGCGCCGGGCTCGAGGTGCCGCTCCACCATCCCTTCGCGCTGGTCCTCTACACCGGGCTCATCGCGCCACTCGTGCGCACGACCCTTCGCATCGGAGACGAGATGCTCTGGCGGGCCCCCCTCGCCGGGGCGGAGCTGGGCACGTCCATCCGGATCACGATTCTGTGATGAAGTTGGCGCGCTGACCGCAATTCACAATGCTTGTCAGCGACCCCCGCAGCTCTCGCGCCCCCTGAGGGGAAGGTCGAGCATCGCTCGCCGGTCGACCTACGCCCTCTCTTTCGAGAGCACTTCCGCTTCGTCTGCGTGACCCTACGACGACTCGGCGTTCGCGAGGGTGACGTCGAGGACGTCGCGCAAGACGTCTTCGTCGTCGTTCATCGGAAGCTCGAATCCTTCGATCAGGCACGGCCCTTTCAGCTCTGGCTTTTCGGCATCTGCGCGCGCGCGGCTGCCGGACATCGACGCCTCGCGCGTCATCACCGACAGGTGCACCCAGCAGCCCCCGTCGACGCCGCTCACGGGGGGCCGCTCCCCGACGAAGAAGTCGCGGCGGAAGAGGACCGAAGACTCGTGCTCGCAGCGCTCGACGGGATCAGCCCACAGCGCCGAGAGGTGTTCGTCATGTACGACTTGAACGACTTCTCCGTGGCCGAGATCGCCGAGACGCTGTCCATCCCCATCAACACCGTTTACTCGCGGCTCCGCATCGCCCGCGAGGAGTTCCGGCAAGCAGTGACGCGGCTCCGCCCAGCTCGAGGCCCACGATGAGACATCACGAACGGAGCGATCTGCTCGCCCCTCTCGAACCGGAGCTCGAAGCCCTGCTCGACCGCGCTCGCCGTCAGGACGCCAAAGATCCTGCCTACGGCGACGAGCCTTGCGAGCGATTCCTCGCGCGCATGGCCCCCGTGACCGGTGCCGCGTCGCGCGCGACCGGCGCTCGCTCGTGGCCTCACCTTCTTGGCAGACCTGCCTTCTCGATCGCCTCCGTGTGCCTGGCCGGCGCCATCGCCGCCGGCGTCGCCGCGAGAAACTGGCGAGCAATCACGCCCCAGGACGACGCGACGCCGACCACGGCCGCAAAGCCGGCCGCAGTCACCTCTCCTCCACCGAGCGAAGCGCACGAAGAGCCGCCTGTTCGAGCGATCCATGTCGACGACCTCCCCTCGGCTACGCCGCCCCCGCTGCGCCGGCCGCAGCCCGAAGCGAACGCTCCACGCCCGAGCGATCCATCGAAGGCGAAGGGCCTCGCCGCCGAGATGCGATTGCTCGACGCCGCAAATGCCGCCGCGTTGGCGAAGGACCATACGACGGCGCTCCGCCTCGTTCGCGAGCACGAGCAACAATTCCCGAACGGCCAGCTCGTCCAGCAACGCGAACGCATCTTCACCACCATCCTCGTCGAGACAGGCAACCACGCGGAAGCGCAGCAGCGGGTCCGGTCGTTCCGCGCTCGCTTTCCGAACGGTCTTCTCCTTCCGTCGATCGAACGCTCGCTCGAAACGGACACCTTCACGTCTCCCTGAGGTCCTCGTGCTCGCTTTTGGAAGCAGGACGTTCCTGGTCGTCTCGTCCACTCTCGTCGTCGGCGTCGCTCTCGCAAGTGGATGCGCCGAGTCGTCGCTCGACGTGGGAGTGCGACCCCAAATGGACGCGGGCTTCGCGCCGAGCTTCACGCCCGATCCGGATGGCGGAGACGCCTCGCAGCCGACGTCCCCGCGCCTCCTCTGCACGGGGACGGAGTGCCCGTATCCCTACGCCACGTGCCCCGCGAGCGGGTGGAGCGGCGAGCCGCCGGTGCCGGTCTACAAGTGCCAGCACCACCTTCTCAGCGACAACGAAAACTGCGGTACATGCGGAAACGTCTGTCCGCGCTTCGACACGCTCGGGATGACCTCTCGTTGCGTGAACGGCGCGTGCGAGGCCGAATGCGCTAGCCCGGCATTCAAGGACTGCAATGGTCGCCTCGAAGACGGCTGCGAGACCCTCATCCTCGACGACCCGAAGAACTGCGGCCAATGCGGGAACGAGTGCGCGCCTGGTGTCGAGTGCAGGCAGGGCGTGTGCGGCTGTCCGACGGGAATGATCGACTGCGACGGGCGCTGCGTCGATCCGTCGACGAGCAATGCCCACTGTGGCGGCTGCAACAACCGCTGCGTTCCGCCGGATGGCGCCGTACCTCCGCCGCACTCGGAGTACGGATGCGTCGCCGGGCAATGTGGTCAGCTGCGCTGCATCGACGAACACATCGCTGCGTGGTTCGACTGCAACAAGGACCTGAACGCGCCCAACTCGGATGGGTGCGAGGTCGATATCGGATCGCGAGCGCAGGATCCGAACAACTGCGGTGGCTGCGGGATCGCGTGCGGCCCCGAACAAGTCTGCCGCGACGTGCTCGGCGTCGCCCAGTGCATCTGCAAGCCCGGCGAGACGATGTGCGGCACCCCCGACTATCCGATCTGCGCGGAGCTCGCGACCGATCCCGAGCATTGCGGAGCGTGCGGCATCCGCTGTCCCGTGAAGGACGACGCGCATCAGACGACCTCGTGCCGCGAGGGGGTCTGCACATTCGAGTGCGCTTCCGGCTGGGGCGACTGCAACGACAACCCGCTCGACGGCTGCGAGACCAACCTCCTCGTCCACGGCGCCAACTGCGGTGCATGCGGCAAGCGATGTGACACGGCCGCGGGTCAGCCCTGCATCCAGGGGGTCTGCCTCGAGGTCGAGTGTGATGCCGGAGGTCCGCAGTGAAGATCGTAGTCCCTGCTACTCGGAAGGCGCGTGACGCGCGTGGATGGTTGATGATCTTGCTCCTGGCAGTCGGGGCGCTCACGCCGACGTTCGTGAGCTGCGCGGACTCGGGGAAGGAGCTCGAAGGAGGCCCTGAGCTCGACGGCGGCGAGGACGCTGAGACCTCCGACGCTCACGACGGCGGAGGAGACTGCGACGCCGGCGACGCCGGGTGCACACACGCCGTCACCTGCGACGAGACCGACTGGTCCCCCGTCGCGACGACGAGCATCGACAAACGGCGTACGCTCACCTCGATCTGGGGTTCGGGAAAGAACGACGTCTGGGTCGTCGGCTCAGCGGGGACGATCGCTCACTTCGACGGTACTACCTGGACCACGATCCCTTCGGGGACGAAGGAAACGCTCCGCGCCGTTTGGGGCAGCAGCGCCACCGATGTCTGGGTCGTCAGCACGCCTGGGGTTCTCCTCCACGGCAACGGCTGGAACGCCGGAACGGCGAGCTTCGATCTCGCCCCCGAGATTCCCCGCGTCGTCGACAATGTCGCCACGCTCACGCTCGCGGTGTGGGGCTCCTCCCCCGACGACGTCTGGCTCGGCGGCGAGCCCATGCCGCTCGATTGGGACCTCTCCGAGCACGCGCCTGCCTGGCGCAAGGCTGATCCCGGAGGCGGCGTCGGATGGGAGAACGTGTTCGTCGCCCGCAGCACCGATCGCGTGACCGTGCGGAGCATCTGGGGCAGCGGTCCGAACGATGTCTGGGCGGTCGGCGGCGACGACGACGAGGTCTTCAACCCCGACGGCACGCAATCGGTCGTGAGCCGCGGCAGGACGTTCCACGCGAGCAGCGACGGCAGCGGAGGCGCGCTGCAGTGGAAGGAGCTCGACAGCCAGTCGAGCTCGATCCTCTACGCGGTATGGGGAAGCGGTCCGGGGGACGTCTGGGCCGTCGGGAGGCGCGGGACGATCCGTCGCTTCAAGACCGGTGCGTCGCGCTGGGAGACGGTGTCGTCCCCGACCACGGAGAACCTCCGCGGCCTCTGGGGAAGCGGCCCGAGCGACGTCTGGGCCGTCGGTGACAACGGTACGCTCCTCCACTTCGACGGCGCGAGCTGGGAGACCTCGAGCGCGGCGTTTCCACCGGGGCCGAAGCCAAACCTGTACGGCGTGTGGGGAAGCGGTGCGGACGACGTGTGGGCCGTGGGTGAGGACGGGCTCCTCCACTTCTCCGGACACACCAACAACGGAGGTGCACCGTGAAACGTGCGTGCTTCGGCCTTCTCGCGTTGCTCGCCGCCGCCGTGCCGCTCTCGACCGTCGCGTGTGACGGCTCGGACGAGACAGTCCGGGGCCACGACGACGACGCCGGCTCCGACGCTGCCGTCCCCCCCGATGCGAGCGACGATGATGCCGCGGACGCGGACGCGGACGCCGAAGCCCCCGAGCCATGCACCGAGGACGGCTTCTGTCATACGGAGCTGCCTGGAGAACTCGTGCTTCGCGACGTCTGGGGAGACGGAACGGGCATCGTCTGGGCAGTCAGCGAAGGTGGCGACATCCTCCGCTGGGACGGCAGCGCCTGGACGATTCAGCACTCCGAACCGGGCGAGCTCTTCGCGATCTGGGGCGGCAGCCCCACCGACGTCTGGGCCGGCGGCGAGCGCGGTCTCTTCCACGGCGAAGGCGCGAGCTCGAATGCCCTCGTGTGGACCCATGTCGACGTCCCCGGCCTGGACGGGATCCCGATCACGTCGATCTGGGGCAGCAGCTCCAGCGACGTTTGGGCCGTCGCCGGCCGATCCGACATGATGCTGTTCCCACCGGTCGTCGAGGGCCGTGCGCTCCACTTCGGTGGCAAGGCCACCGGCTGGACGGTCCAGCCCGTCCGCACGCGCGACGCGAGCTTCACGAAGGTCTGGGGCACCGGACCTCGAGACGTGTGGATCGGCGGATTCGATCTCGAATCCTTCCCGCTCAGATTCGGAGACGGGCTCGTGTTCCGGCTCGACCCCGACGACGACTCGGGAACCTCGTTCATCGAGGTCGCGCTCCCCGAGCTCGAGAGGCCGGGCGGTCGCCGCAAGGTCGAGCGCGTGCTCGGCGGGGCGACGATCGGCGGAGACCTGATCGTGCTCGCGAGCAGCGAGGACGCGGCCGCGTATCTCGTCGGATCCACCGAGCAGGACGGGGGCGCGACGCTCTCGTGGAGGGACGAGACGTTCGCCGTGCATCCGTCACATCACCACCATGCCGTCTGGGGCTCGGCGTCGAACGATCTCTGGCTTGCCGGAGAATATGGGCGCCTTCGTCACTGGGACGGAGCCACCTGGTACCTCCCGCGCATCTCGACCGCGAGGATCCCGGTGACCAACGACATTCACGCGATCTGGGCGCAGGGAACGAACGACGTCTGGTTCGTCGGCGATCGCATCGCGCTCCACAAGCGACCTTCGAAGGCCAAATGAACATCGTCCGTCTCCACTCCGCGCTCTTCGCTGGCTCCGCGTCGTTCGCGGTCGCCATCGCGGCGGTCGCGTGCAGCAGCACCGACGACCGCCCCCGCTTCGACGATCCGCTCGACGCCGCATCCGATGCTCCGAACCTGCCGGAGACTTCCCCGCCTCTCGACGGCGCCGTCGATGCGCGGCCTCCGTTCGATCCGACCGACGAGCCGGTGACGTGCTCGGTCACGCCTTGTGCAACGGAGCTCGCTGCGGGCAAGGACCACTTCTGCGCGCGGATGAGCGACGGGACCGCACGATGCTGGGGCAACGCCGAGATGGGCGCGACCGGAGCCGGCGAACTGGACAAGGACGACACTGGGGGCCCCCCGACCGTCGTGGCAGGCCTCTCCGGCGTGACCCAGATCAGCGCGGCCGAGCAAACGAGCTGCGCGAGACTCGACGACTCGACGATTCACTGCTGGGGCGCGAACGAACATGGGCAGCTCGGGCTCTCCGCAGACCCGCCCGTCGTCGACGACATGCCCCACCCTGCGCCGGAGCGCGTCGACATCCTCGGAGCGGCCTCCCGTGTCGACGTGGGCGTTCGCGGCGCGTGCGCCGTCCTCGCGTCCGGTGAGGCCTGGTGCTGGGGGGCCAACGATCGCTTGCAGCTTGCACGCACGAGCGATGACGTCGTCGCCGGCCCAGCCCCTGCAGGCGCGAACGGCCTCGTGATCACGCGCACGGGGATGACGAGCATCACCGGGTTCGGCTTGACCGCCGACAATCGGCTCCTCGGCTGGGGCGCGATCTCGGGCCGTGAAGGATCGCTCGATCCCGATCCGACGCCGTTCCCGCTCCCCTCGCTCCACGACGTCACCGCCTTCGCCGCGAGCGCCACCCACGTCTGCGCTATCGCGAACGGTGCGGGATACTGCTGGGGAAGCAATCGCTCTTCGTCGCTCTGCTCCGGTCTACCGGACCACGCCCTCCTTCCGAGCCCCACCAGCACGAAGGGCAGCGCCTACCCGCAGCGCATCGCCGTCTCGGAGCGCACGACCTGCGTTCGAATGACCGACGGCACGGTCCAATGCTGCGGAGACGACACGTTCGGCCAGCTCGGCTCGGGCAAGAGCGGCGGGGTGGCGCCGGTGTTCGTTCGGGCCACTGCGTTCAAGAAGCGCGCCGTCCAGATCGTCACGAGCAGCTCCACCACCTGCGCGCTGGTGGACGACGGCAGCGTCGAATGCTGGGGAGGCAACGCGCACGGCGAGCTCGGTCAGGGCACGCGCGACGACGATTCCCACCCGACGCCCATGCGCGTCGCTTTCTGAAGAGGTCACGCGATGTCGAGCGCACGCCACGCGCCCCTGATTCTCTCGCTGGTCGGAGGCGCCGCGCTCCTTGCGGGCGCGTGCACCGGCGACCGCGACGGCTTCCGCGACGACGAGCCACCTCAGTTCCCCGACGCCGAGGCACCCCCGCCGGATGCCTGCAACGGCCTGCGCTGCTCGAGGGATCTGAAGAAGGTCCTGAAGGGCTGCACGGACGAGGTCGTCGAAAACTGCGGCCCCGATCTGGGATGCGGCGAGGGCGCGTGTGTGGACGCATGCCGGAGCGCGGAGCTCTCGAAGGGCTCGACGGGCTGCGCGTTCTGGACGATTCCACCGACGACCGACCCCGACCTCAGTCGCGGCTCCTGCTTCGCGGCCATGATCGCGAATACGTGGAATCGTCCGGTGACGCTCAGCGCAGCGCTCGGAGCCGACCCGCTCGACATCTCGAAATCGGCCTATATCGCGCGGAAGGTCGGCGAAGTGACCTCGTACGAGCTCCTCACGGGGGCGCTGCCCGTGGGCGAGGTAGCGATCGTCTTCCTCTCGCAGATGGACCTCCCGCCGGCGACGCGCGGGTTCGCACCTTGTCCGGCCAGCGTCGAGCCGGCGTTCGTCGGCGATCCCATCCGCCATCGGACAGCGCTCACGCGCGCGTTCCATCTGAGCGCAGACGCGCCCGTGACGGCGTATTCGATCTTTCCCTACGGAGGCGCCTCGTCGTTCGTCCCCACCGCGACCCTCCTCTTGCCGACGTCGTCGTGGTCGACCAACTACCTCGCCGTGAGCACTGCGCCGGTCGACTCGAACGCACGCCGCTTCATCCAGCTCGTCGCGAACGAAGACGACACCGAGGTCTGGATCGCGCCGAAGGCCAAGATCGACGACGGACTGGATGTCGACGGGACCGCGCGCGGCGTGGCCAAGCGCTGGACGCTCGAGCGCGGACAGGCGCTCCAGATCTCTCAGCGCGACGACCTCACCGGCAGCCCCATCGAAGCGAACAAGCCGGTCGGCCTCTTCGGAGGCGCCGAGTGCTCGAACATCCCCGCAAACGTCCCCTCCTGCGATCTCACCCAGCAGCAGATCCTGCCGCTCGCGCAGTGGGGCAGCGAGTACGCGCTCGTCCCCTACCGCCCGCGCATCGCCGACGGCAACGGCACCGACGTCGCCACGTACGAGAAGGTCCCGTACAGCTTCGTCGGCGCCGTGGCCGGTACGGTGCTCACCTACGACCCGGTTCGGCCGCAGGGCGCCCCGGAGACGCTCGAAGCAGGACAGATCGCTCATTTCATGAGCGATCGGCTCTTCGTCGTGAAGAGCCAGGACGCGAGCCATCCGTTTCACGCCGCCGTCCACATGACCGGCGAGCTATTCAATAGCCCCGACGGCGTGACCCTGACGCCCGGCGATCCGGATTTCGTCAACCTGGTTCCCTCCGAGCAGTTCCTCGATCGCTACGTGTTCTTCACCGACCACACGTACCCGGAGACGACGCTCACGTTCGTCCGTCGCAGGACGACGCGCGGCTTTCTTCCGGTGGAGCTGTCTTGCGCGGGTGAGCTCACCGACTTTCGCCCGCTCGGGAGCAGCGGCGAGTACGAGTATGCGTGGATCCAGACAACGCGCGATTCGCTGCCCCAGAAGCTAGGCAAGGGCGAATGCGGCTACGGTCGTCTCGAGGCGCACAGCGATGGCCCCTTCTCCGTCACTGTCTGGGGCGTCGGGAGGGCGGCGAGCTACGGCTACGCGGGTCGGATGGGCAGCCGCCCGATCAACGACGCCAAGGTTCCCGTCGTGAGGTGACACGGTCTGCGGCGGCCCACACCTTCCGCGGGCGCGTAGGAAGGCGAGCCTCACGTCGCCGAGCGAGGAGCCCGGCGCGATCGACGGTGCAGGCGCACCCGCAGGTGCAGGTGCACCGGGGGCCGCAGGCACGCCGGCAGGATGCCGGCGCTTCGCCTTCGGGAAGGTGGCCCGACACCTTCGTCATGCGTCTGAGCCGGGAACGATCTGGATCAACAGACCCCCAGCCTTGGACGTCGGCCGGCCGATCCGGGGCCCGATATGCGCAACTTTGCGCTCAAGCTGTGCTGGCACGCGATGTGTACCGATGTAGGGCATCATGCGTTCGCGCTCGCTTGCCCTCCTCTCGCTCCTCTCTCTCTCCGCAACCGCCGCCTGCACCGCCGCCAGCGACGAAGCGCCGGAGAGCACCGAGGTCGCCGTCACCGAGCTGAAGGCGTACTGGGCCGACGCGAAGCGCCTCGATCTCGGCGACCTCACGCGCGTCGCGGTGGGCTTCGCGACCGACGGCTTGAACGATCAGCTCGCGTCCCAGAGCTTCGGGGCCCGCTTCGATCCGCCGCAGGTGTTCGCCGCGCAGGCCGAGCCGAACCGCGTTCTTCCGGACGGCTCCGAGATCAAGGCGCTCGACACCGTCGTCAGCGGCCTCGCCGCGCGCTTCGGCGAGCATGAGCTCGGCACACAGGTCAATCAGGCGCGTCTCCGTCACCTCCGGAGCGGGGCGGCCAAGTACTACGTCGAGTCGGCGTTCTCCGCGCGCGCAGGCCTCGGCCACGCCTGGAGCTTCGCCGCGAACGGCCTCACCAGCGACGCGAACGTCACCCTCGGCTTCGACACCGGCGCCGAGCTCGTCTCCCGCGTGATCCTCGCCGCCGCCGACGACAAGGTCGGCTCGCTCGTCGCGTCGCCGCTCGCTGCCGCGAAGGAGATGCGCGGCTTCGTCTACCCGCGTTCGCTCCAGGACGTCCGCAGCATGAAGCCGGGCGAGATGTTCGCGCTCCGCGGCCTCGGCAAGCTCGGAGCGAACTTCGGCCTCGGCGCTCCGGTCCTCGTCGCCGAGCCGACCGGCGGCCTCGCGTACCGCGTCGTCGTCTCCGCCGGCGTCTCCGGAGTCATCGGAGGCCAGCTCGACGTGCAGCTCGTCCGCCTCGAGGGCGATGAGGTCGTCGTCGACGTCGGCGTCGAGAACGGCCGCGGGGTCTCGTTCCAGGCCGCCGTCCGCGACGGCTGGGGCGTGAAGGGGGTCTGCGACGACGGCGAGCGCTGCCTCCGCACCATCGAGCTCGCGGGGCAGCGCATCGACCTCGCGCGCCTCGTCGAGAAGGCGATCGAGAAGCGTCTCAACTCGTACCTCACGTTCCGCGTCGAGGGGCAGGCCGCGAATGCGAGCTCACGCGTGAGCCTCTCGCGCTTCCGCTTCCATCTCGACAACGGCAACCAGGACGAGGTCGAGAAGGCGCTCCAGCAGGCGCTCAAGTTCGACATCCGCCTCGCGCAGGCGCTCTACAACCGCGACCTCGGCGACCGCGCGCCCGCGGTCGTCGCCGAGTTCGACGCGGTCCGCGCCTCGACGACCTCGACGCGCAGCTTCGGCTTCGAGCTCCTCGGCATGAACGTCTACCACCGCGCGGTCGTGAAGAAGGAAGGCTCCTTCATCGTGCAGACACCGGAGGGCGCGAAGTCGATCCTGTTCGACAGCGTCCACAAGGACGGCGGTTGGTTCCAGATGGACCACGGCTACACCCGCACGGGCGTCGCCGCGCAGACGCTCGATGCGCGCAACCCCCAGAGCTTCCGCAGCGAGGCGAACCTGTTCCTCCAGACGGCCGTGGGCGACAAGCACATGGACGATGATCTGATCATCGACAATGTCGACGCGACACTGCTCGGGCTCGTCGGCCGCGACGCCGTCGAGGCCCTCGACCAGTACGGCAACCAGATGGAGCGCCTCGTCTGGTCGAGGTGCCCCGTCCAGGAGGACAACGATCGACGGCGCTTCGACGAGGGATGCAACGTCCGCCTCCTCGAGGATCCCGAGATGACGGGCCTCAAGGCCCAGGGGCTCGCCGCGATCGAGCCGTTCGTCCGCGACCTGCCCGCCGACTTCCAGCAGGTCGTGCGCGAGGCCGCAAAGGTTCGACTCACGCTTCAGTCCGTCGGCATCCACAACTTCGACTCCGCAAACGGACCGAACGCATCGTTCACTCTCGACGTCCGCTTCGACGACAAGGCGCTCGACCTCCTCGCGTCCCGGACGAAGGCCGAATACGCGAACGCGCTCCGCGAGTACCTTACGGCGGTCCACGCCGACCGCCGCAAGGTCGGTGCGGAGACCGACAAGGAGGCCGCGCGCCGAGCCGTCGATCAGAAGTGGGGCCGCGACATCGAGAAGATGGCGAGCATGTTCGAGACGCGCGCGAAGAGCTACCGCCTCATCGCCGACGCCGAGCGCCTCGTTCCCGTCACGCTCCAGGGCAAGCGCTTCGTCTCCTACCCGCTCGGCGTCCGCTTCAGCGTCGATGGCAACGCCGCCCGTGCCTACGAGAGCGCCGTCGTCCAGTCGACGAGCCACGACCGCGCGACCGCCGCTGCCCGCCTCTTCGACGGGCTCTACGCGGAGGCCGATCGGATCAACGCGCCGCTTTACGACGAGCACACCGCTACCTTCCCGCTGCTCTCGCTCGTCCCGCGCGAGAACCTGGAGGTCGGCATGATCGTCCGGGCCGACGTCCGCAGCACCTTCTGGGTCAAGCGTGAGCGCTACCTCAAGGCCGGCTTCTCGAACGTCGCCGCGAGCGCGAAGGGCAGCGCGGTGTCCACCATCAGCGCCGGGATGTTCGATCTCGACGCGGTGATCAACGCGAACTGACGCGCACCAGCGCGGGATGGCTGAGCGCATGCGTGCGTCCCGTCCCGCCGAGCCGCTTCGTCGCGCGCGGAGATCGACACCTTCTTCAGCTCGGCGACCTCGCCGCCGGCGATCGGCGCTCGTCGTACATCGCGTGCGTCTTGCCGAGGACCGACCCGACGAACGCCCGGAGAGCGGCGTCGCTCTCGGAGGATCGCACGAGCATCGCGAAGTGGGCCGCGTCGAGCGCCACGAGCCTGGCCCCCGTACGCGAGGCATACCGCGTCGCGTCGCCGAAGCCCGCCATCGTGTCCTTCCTACCGTGGAGGACCAGCGTCGGGACCCCGGGTGGCCCGGCATCGGAGGCGACGCCGGAGACGAGGACGAGACCGACGAACGCGCCGCGCATCTTCGGCGCGAGCCGCGACGCGCCGATGCCGCCGTTCGACAGCCCCGCGAGCACGACTCGCAACACGCCGCGTGCATGCAGGGCATCGAGCGTACGGCGCAGCGTCGCCTCGCCTGCGGCCGACCACCAGTCGCCGGTCCAGCGCGTCGACGGGCACACCGTCATCACACCGAGCGGCGCGACGGCTCGGGCCGCCTGCCAGCACGGCAGGGCGAAGTTGCCGGCGAAGCCGTGGAGGAAGACGAGCGCTTCGCGCGGGCGCGGCTCGGACTCCGGCACGACGACGAGGAGATCGAACTCGGACGGGGTCTGCATCCCGAGATACGTCGCGAGGACCGGCGAGGGACTGTCTCCTTCGCTTGCGTGCATCCGCGCGTAGGCGGCGCGCATCGCCGACGGAAGCTCCGTCGCGTCGTCGCGGAGCATGCCACTCGCGACGAGCACGCGTGTCCCGGCCACCGCGACGTCCTGCTCGTCGACGATCCGGTCGACGAACCGCGGCGCCGGCTCGAATGCAAGCGTCTCCCCCGACCGTGCCGTGCAGCCGCGAACGAGCGCGATCGCGAGCACCGAGAGCGCCGCGCCACGCGTCAGTCCGCGGGGCCGTCGGAAGCCGAGTCCCTCCTTCCCGGCCCTGCCCGGAAGGGTCATCAGTCCCCACAAAAGGACGCCGATCCCCGCGAGGTATGCCACGGCCGACCAAGTGGGCGGGCCGGTCATGACGAGGAGGACGACAGCGACGTAGGGCAGCGCCGCCAGCCACGCGACGAGGCGGACGAGAATCACCACCGGCGTCCACGCGGGGGCGCGCCCCTCCAGCCTCGCCGTATCGTCCGTCCCCTGGGAGACGCTCATCATCGGGTCATCGCTTTCCGGGGCAGGCGCGTGACGGTGAAACGTCCCCGTCGGTGCAGAACATCCATCCCTCGATCGATACGTCGCTCACCTGTGACGGCAACGAGACGTTGGGGTGAACGGCTCCCGGTTGGTGTGACCGGTCCCCAGTTTTTCTCGAACGGCGCCGTCGTTAGTCGGCACTCGCCAGCGGTGCTCTAAGCCTAAACTCGTATCGGAAGCCTATCCGCGAGGGGGCTCAGCCGTGTTAGGGTGCGCATCGCCTCATGGGTGCTCTTGCTGCGCGCATCACCGCGGCCCTCCTCGCGATCGGCGGGCTCGGCCTCCTCGCGGGGTCACAGCCCGCATGCTCTCCGACCGAAGAGAAGATCGAAAGCCCATGTCCGGCTGGGCAGACGTGCGACGTAGGTCTCACGATCCTGCACACGTCGGACATCCATTCGCGTCTCTTCCCGTACGAGCAGGTCATCACTCAGGTCGATGCCACGCTCGGCCTCGGCGAGCTCAATAGCGTCGCCAACATCGGCGGAGTGGCCCGCATGGCCTACATCCTGAATCGAGAGCGGGCGCGGTCCGGCCGCGTCATCCACCTCGACTCGGGTGACTGCTTCCAGGGCGCGCCCATCTTCAACTTCTTCCGCGGCGAGCCCGAGGTGCGGGCGATGAGCCAGCTCGGAGTCGACGCCGCCGTCGTCGGCAATCACGAGTTCGACTTCGGCGCCCAGAACGTCGCCACGCAAATGCAGCGCTGGGCGAACTTTGCCCTCCTGAGCGCGAACTACAAATACGAGAACACGTCGCAAGACGGCCCCTCCGGCACCATCGGACGCCTCGGCACGGTCGCGCGCCCGTTCACCGTCCTCAACGTCGGCGGCCTCAAGATCGCCGTCATCGGAATGGCGAACCTCTCGAGCCTCACATCGATCTTCGACCAGCCGAACAGGCTCGGCATCACGCCGCTCAACACGGTCGAGATGATGCAGTTCTACATCGACCTCTTGCGCCCGTACGTCGATCTCATCGGCGGCGTCTCTCACATGGGCCTCGAGGTCGATCAGCGCGCCATCCGCGGAACGACGGGCCTCGACTTCATCATGGGCGGGCACAACCACGTCGTGATCAACCCGCCCCAGGAGATCCGCGACTGCTCCGCCGACCCGAACAACCCCGGGTTCGTCTGGGCCATCAATCCGAACTTCGACGTCGATCCCAACGGCGTGCCGCCCGACGATCCCGAGCCCGAGCTCAAAGGACCGGCCGGGATGTACGATCCGGTCAACCACCCGTGGGCCTTCAAGCGCGAATGCAAGCCCCGCCGCGTGGTCATCGCGCACTCGGGCGCGTTCGCGAAGTACGTCGGTCGTCTCGACCTCGTCGTCACGAACGATCCGACGCGGGGCTCTCCGACGGGCGACCCGGCGGACTATGATCCGGTGAACGGCTTCGAGGTCCAGACGATCCGGTACCAAGCGTTCCCGATCGACGCGACCGTTCCCGAGGATCCGATCATGGTCGAGATGCTGACCCCGTATCAGCGCGCGCTCGACAACGCCGTCGACCTCGACATCCTCGTCGGCTACAGCCCGAGCGGCTCGCGCCGCTTCTCGACCACCGGCGGAGATTCCCCGCTGGGCAACGTCGTCGGTAACGCGATCTGGCTGCGCCTCGGTATCCAGACCGACTTCTCGCTCACGAACTCGACCGGTATCCGCGCCGACCTCAACCCGGGACCGGTGACGATCGAGCAGATGTTCAACATCTTCCCGTTCGACAACTCGATCTCGAAGATGCAGCTCTCCGGCGGCGAGGTGCAGGAGCTCTTCGACTTCACCGCCCGCCGTTCCGCGCGTCGAGGGTGCAGCTCGCAGATCCAGATCGCCGGCGCGCGCGTTCGCCTCAACTGCTCCGGATGCGAGCGCCTCGCGGTCCCGTGCACCGAGGACGGCGAGTGCGTCGCCGCAGGCCGTGACAGCTGCGACGTCGCCGCAGGCCGGTGCGTCGTGAAGTGCGGCGTCGGCACGGAGGCAAGCTGCGCGCTCCGCATCAAGGGCAGCGTCTGCAACCTCGAGAAGGGCGAGTGCGAGGTCGACGCGTGCGCCGAGCAGGTCTACATCGGCACGACCGGCAAGATCTGCACGCAGGACGCGGAGTGCTCCGACGACCCGGCGCGGCCCCTTCCCGGCTCCTGCCAGAAGGCCGAGGGTAAGGCGAACGGCCTCTGCCTCTCCGTCATCAAGCCCACGAACCTGTACGAGCTCGCCACGAGCAACTACCTCGCGACCGGCGGCTCCGGCTTCCGCGTCCTCCAGCGCAACACGACCCAGTTCGACACGAAGGTCCAGCAGCGCGACGCGCTCATCGACTACCTGCGCGCCGGGCGGCCTTGTGGCTGGGACGCGGCGAACGCGACGCCCGACGGCCTCAAGGCGTGCTCGAGCGACGCCGACTGCGGTGACGACAGTCAGGTGTGCGCATGCGCGGGCCACGCGGTCGAGGACGGCGCCAGCTGCCGGACGGAGGGCACGTGCGAGAGCGGCAACGGTCGTTGCGTGCGCAGGACCTGCCGCGACGAGGTCGCCAAGTTCCACCTCACGCGCTGCGCAGGCGCACCCGACATCGTAGCCTGCAAGACGCCGATCAACGCGTGTTCGCTTGCCGGTGAGGAGTGCAAGATCCTCGCTTGCATCGACCCGCTGATCGGGAGCTTCTCCGATGGACGCGTGGAGATGATCGGCCGATGAAGCTCCCCGCTCTCTTTTCGTCCCGCGCGCCGAAAGCCCTCCCCGTCTCGAACGCTTCCGCTCCCATGCGGGTGAGCTCACTGCGGATGGCGCGCTTCCTCCTCGGCGCGTCCGTCGTCGCGGTGGCGTGCACTCAGGGCGCGTGCGACACGCAGGGCTTCGGCAAGCCGCGCGGCGGCCCGCGTCTCACCGTCGAGCTGGTCGGACAGGACGATCCCAAGATCGTGGGGTCCCGCCTCAAGCCGCTCGCCCTCTCGATCGACGAGCCGCAGCCGTTCCGCATCAGGGTCCGCGCCGTCGATGCAAACGGCAACGTCGACACCAACTTCAATGGGTATGTCCGCATCTCCGCCCAGCCCGGCGCGGTCGAGCGAATCGAGTCGGCCGACGCCGAGGGACGAAGCCTGAAGCTGACGGGTGGCGAATCGCCGGAGACGGAGGTGAAGCTCACCAACGCCTACGGGACGACGTTCATCCTCGCCGACGACCTCGGCTACACCCCGACCGACCCCGTCGCCGATCCCCCGCCCGCGTGCTCGAACGGGATCGACGATGACGGCGACGGAAGGATCGACTTCCCGGCCGACGAGGGCTGCGCCTTCGCGAACGACGACAGCGAGACGGGCGGTAGCTATGCGCAGGGGGCGAGCGCGCCGATCTACTACCGCCTTCCGCGCATCGCCGATGCACGCGGCCTCAAGTGCACCAACCCCGCCGATCCGAACACGTGCTCGGGCACCGGCAAGACGCCGTACCCGAAGCAACAGATCCTCCTCGACACGGGCTTCCACGACAAGGAGGACGGGTCGCGGAGCTTCGACTTCGACATGGTCGTCACGCGCATCTCGTCCGACGGGTTCTACGTCAGCGACATCAAGGACGCGCGCGGCGGCTTCAACAACGTCTTCTCCTTCAACTTCAACGCGCCGCCGCGAATGCGCGTGTGCGACCGCCTGAAGACCTTCGCCGGCACCGCGACCGAGTTCTTCGGCTTGACTCAGATCTCCTATCCGACATGGACACTCGAGGAGTGGGACCCACAGCAGCGTCCGTGTCTCGTCCCCGAGCCGCGCGTCCTCGAGGCAGCCGACATCTCTCCGACGACGCTCCTTCCGCTCACGGCCGGCCTCGTCCGGGTGCTCTCTTCGGGAGACTCCGTTCAGCTGAAGGTCACGCCCAAGTTCGGTCCCGGCTTCATGCCCGAGCAGGGCGGCGTCTTCGTCCCCTCTCCTGACGCAACGAACTGCGACTTGAACAAGGATGGTCGCATCGACTTCACCACCGGCGTTCCGGAGCAGCGCTGCGCCGACGCCTGTACGTCGGACCCCGAGTGCACCGAGTACTCGAACTTCGCCGCTCGCAGCACGTTCCGGCTCACGGTGACCGACGCCACCGGCACCTCTGCCGCGATCCAGGCCGACGCCACGGCATCCGCCGCGTTCCATCCTCTGGAGATGAAGGGCAAGCAGCTCAAGTCCTTCACCGGCACCCTCCACTTCTTCTCGGGTGGAGCCCAGTACACCATCGAGGCTCGCTGCAAGGACGACATCGTCGTCGATCTCGACGCGACCCCTCTTCCCTCCGACAAAGCGTGCGTGGTCCCGCGCACCGTTCTCGACGAGAACCCGCAGTAGCAGCGGCCCGTCCTCGTCCCCTGTCCTTGCCCCTGTCTCTCGTTCTCTCTCGTGGAGCCCGCTCGATGCGCTCGTCTCTCTCGTCCAGGCCGCTCGGCCCGTTCACGCTAGCTCTCTCGGTCGTCGGTGCCCTCACGGGCGTGCTCGGCGGCGTTCGTCCCGCGCTCGCGCAGCCCGCGACGTCACCGCCCCCGTCCTCCACCGCGCCCACGAACGGCACGACGCCGGCACCGAACGCGGACACGAACGCGAACCCACCGTCGACGGGTGCAGCCGCTGGCGACAACGCGACGCCCGCAGCTGCTCAGACGCAGGCCGAGGGGCAGCAGGCGCAGCAGACGATCGACGTCACGGGCACCGCGGGTGCACGCGCTGCGGGCACCGCTCCTCCGGGAGCCGCCGAAGGTCGCGGCTTCATGGATACGCGTCTCACCTGGACGTTCGGTGACGACGACTTCCTCCACAAGACCGGCGAGCTCGTCCCGCTCTCCCCCACGTTCAGCGTCGGCGAGCGCCCGCAGTACCGACTCTTCTTCGACAACCTGAACTCGCGCTTCACGGGCCGTGAGAACCTCACTCACCTCGTGATGTACAAGAAGCTTCCCTCGTTCATCGAGGGGCTCACGACGGAGGCGGCGCTCGTCCTCCGCTTCGACCTCGGTCAGCTCGCGGCGAACACGGGCAACCTCAACTCCGCGCTCTACGACACGGGCTCGTACCTGCGCCTCTTCTACCAGACGGGCTCGAAGGAGAAGGAGGGCCTCGGGCTGACCTTCTTCCCGCTCGACACCGACCGGTTCCGCCTCGGCTACCTCTACGATCTGTCGTGGGGCGGCACCGCGGCGAACATCAACCAGTCGATCTTCCCCCGCCTCCAGGGCGCCGCGCCCGGCATGAAGATCCAGTACGACCACGAGAAGTTCTACATCTTCGGCGGCTTCAAGACCGCGACGATCATCCAGCCGGAGCAAGTGCTGAACCCTGGCGGCGAGAGCGAAGTCGAGGTCGTCCGCGTCGGCGAGACGAACTACGGCGTCCTCGCAGGCGCAGGCGTCGACGCCCTCGAGAACCTCCGCTTCGACATCGGCGGCGGCGCCTTCCAGCAGGGCAAGTTCGACCTCGAGGACGTGCGTGGCAAGCAGGTCTACACGTACGGCGGCTCGGGCCGCGTCGTCGTGCACCAGAACATGCCGGTGCCGCAGTCGGTCGACTTCCTCCTCTACCGGAACGATCCGTCGAAGCCTCTCATCCTCTTCAAGCCGGAGAAGTACGATCCGACCCAGTTCGCCTGGAGCGTCAGCGCCGAGGGCTCGGTCCTCCAGCAGCACCTCAAGGACTTCGACGCGGCCGGCGCGACGAAGGATCAATCCGCGACCGCAGGCGCGGTGCAGGGCGTCATCCGCGCGGGCTACCTCCGCGTCAGCGCGACCGGTATCTACCGCAACCTGAACTTCGTCGTCCGCAACGTCCCCGGCTTCATCCCGTTCGAGACGCTCCCGCAGAGCGCGAAGACGGATCCGGAGCTCTTCGGATCGCTCGCGGCCGACTATCACATCCCGTCCGTGCGCCTCACGCCCGGCATCGGCGGCGGTCTCCAGCTTCCCGCGACGTTCCGGAGCGAGTTCTCCGACGGCGGCATCCAGGCCCAGCGCGTGATCGTCGTTCGCCAGCAGGGCGACGAGTCGATCCTCCCGTACAACAAGGACCGCACGCCCATCATGCAGGCGCGCCTCGCGATCCGCTGGGACATCTCCGACATGTTCGCGCTCGTCGGCTGGATGCAGTTCATCCGCGACAACAACGGAACGCGCGTCGTCCGCGATCCGACGGAAGGCTCCGCGTCGCTCCGCGTCTTCCAGAGCCCCAACCGCCTCGGCGCGTCGGTGGCGCTCCAGGCGCGGTTCTAGACCAGCGTACGGGCCCTTCGGCCCGAAGCTCCCGCCGGCTCCGCGCCATGCGACGGAAGTCGGCGGAATGACGACGGAGTGCACGAGAGCCTCGTCTGAGCCGTGCCCGGTTCGAGCGGCCCACGCGGGGGCCGCTCGAACACGGTGGTGGCGCGGTGCCGGGGCGAGCGAGCGAGCGCCGGTCGATTCCGTGATCGAACGGTGGGCCGCCGTGCATGTCAGGGGCAAATGAGGTGCCTCCTCCCTTCGCTCCTCCTTCCGGTGGTCGCCTCCGTCGCGCTCCTCGCTACGTCGACCGCGCACGCGCGCCAGGTCGAGTATCGTGCCCCCGGCGGGTCCTGCCCTTCGCAGGGAGAGGTGGCGGCGCGCATCGACGCCCGCGCGCCGGAGGGGAGCGCGATCCGGATCGACGTCCAGCCGACGGCGAACGGCTTCCGCGGCGAGGTCATCGTCGGAGACGGCGAGCGCCAGATCGCCCGCTCCGTCGAAGCGCGTGCATGCGACGCGGTGATCGAAGCACTCACGCTCCTCGTCGCACTCGATCGCGACGAGCCGGAGCCGCCGGCGTCGCAACGCCACGAGACGGCCGCGGATCCGACAACCCCTCCCCGCCCCGCCCCCGCGCTGTCGAGCACGCGGGACGAACGTGACGGCCTCGCGGGCGGGCGATCGTCGAGGGAGCGCGGGCCCCTCGCGGGCGTGTTCGGCAGCAGCGTGCTCACGAGCGCGTTCACAGGGCCCGAGGTCCTGTTCGGTACGTCGATCTTCGCCGAGCTCGGAGCACGAGGCGGCATCGCGGGCCTCCGGTGGCTCGAGCCGGCGGCGCGAGCATCGTTCGTCCGCACGCGCTCGATTGGCTGGGCGGAGCGCGGCGGCGTCCAGCCCGACGTCGTCCTCACCGGCGGGGCGCTCGATCTCTGCGCGCTCACCGCCTGGATCGACGGCCGCCTCGCCGTGGGGGCCTGCTCACGCACCGAGATCGCCGCCCTTGACGCAGGCGTCGAGGGTACCGACGCGCACTCCCGCTCGCACCTGTGGGCGACGACCGGCGGAATCGGCCGCGCGCGCTGGACCTTCCCGACGAGCATCATCATCCAGCCGATGGTCGAGCTCAGCGGAGGAATGCTCGCCGCGCTGACGCGCGATCGTCTCGACTTCGCGGGTCACGCCCCGATGGTCGCCGCGCCCTGGCTCTGGACGGCCGCGATCACCGGCGGCATCGAGCTGCGATGACCCCGCCGTCGAACGGAGAACGTCGCCTCCAGGCGCGATCGATCAGGCGGCGAGCGCGCGCACCGGAGCGCTGACCGGCGGGAGCATCGCGATCATCCGCTGCGCCTCCTCGTACGACAGCGTGATGAACGAGCTTGTCTCGCCGGTGCGCAGCACGAGACTCACCAGAAGAAGAGCTCGTTCAGGAAGAAGCGCCACTCCTCGAGGCGCTGATCCACTTCGGTACGGTGGCTGAACCTCGTGAGCGAGAGCGGTTCGAAGCGCTGCTGCCGTGCGCCCTCCTCCTTCGCCGCCTGCTCGTCCCGCGCGCGTGTCTTCACGAGCCCTCCCGCGGCGGCGAACGCGACGACGCGGGTGAGCTCGCCGCCGTCGAACCACGTCCCGTGGACGCGGCACACGTCGACGATGACCCCGGAGACCTTGCCGAAGTTCACCCGGTTCATCGAAGAACGACAGAGCGGGCACGACAGGTAGCGCACCTGCTCGAGCGCCATCACCGGCGCACGCTTCGCCTCGGGCAGCGGACCAGCGAGCTCCGCGCGGCAGAGGATGTCCGCAAGCGCCTCGCGTGGCACGAACATCCCGCCGCAACGTGGACACTCGTGGAGCCGTGCGTCCTCCCAGCCGCCGGCTCCACCAGCAGCCTCGAGCGGCTTCGTGCATCGCGGGCAAGGTGCATCGGTCACATCGAGGAGCGGCTCGAGCTCCAGCGGTCGAGCACAGCGCGCGCACGTGAACGCGCCCGGCGGCTGCAACGTGTAGCAGCCACCGCAGCGGACGCTGTCGAAACGGACGTCGCAGTGAGGACACACGCGCAGGGTCGACTGGCACGTGTGCCCGCAATACGGACAGCGGATCTCGAGCCCGTCGCTCGGCATCATGGTCGACGTGCGGTACGGGCCTCCCGCGCCGAGCCCGTTCGCCGGGGCGGCCGCACCGGAACCCGCTCTCGAGGGCGCGAAGGCGGCGGGAAACGTCGCGCTTGCCCCGCACGTGCACGTCACCACGGCGCCGGGGAAGCCAGTGGGAAGGTCGCGCGAGCACGCAGCGCAGCGCACGGCGATCAGTCGTGGCGACGGCGACGGAGGTTCCGCACCAGGGGCGCGAACCCACCGATCGTGAGCGCCGCGATCACGCTGAAGACGAGGAGCGCGATGTCCCAGAAGCCGCTCGCGAGCCCACGCGAGCTTCGCCAGAAGACGGTGTGGATGATCCGGCCGACGATCGCGACGGCGCCGTAGGCGACGAGCGCCGAGACCGCCGTCCGCTTGAGGTCGGTCGCGAGCTGGAGCGCCCGCACGCTGTTCGGCCACACCACCTTGCGCAGGTGGATGACGTAGAGCGCGATCGGCGTCCCGGCGGCAAAGAGACAACCGACGACGAGGAGCAGCGACTCGGTAAGCGTGATCTCTCCGTCGTGGAGGACGCGCACCAGCCCTGCGAGCGCGGCGACGGTCCCGCCGATCAGCCATGCACCGATCGCCACGCTCGTGACGACGATCGTGGGCCGTGCCGCTCGAGCGAGATTACCGGTGTGCTGCGAGGGCGGCGGGAGAGAGCCGCTCCCGAGCATCGCCTTCGCCACGTCGAATGCCCGGGCGGCGCCGCTCACCTGGATCGAAGGCTCGGAGATGGGGATCGGACGCATCGCGCCTCCCGACGGGATGGCGAGGCTCGACTTTCCCGTGGCCATGGCGAGCGCCTTCTCGAGCTCGCTCATCGTCGCGTAGCGCTCGTTCGCGTCCTTCGCCATCGCACGCTGGATGACGAGCTCGAGCATCTCGGGGATGCGCTGATCGATCTCGCGCGGGCGAACCGGGTCCTCCGTGAGCACCATCGAGAGGGTCGACGTGGGGTCATCCGAGTCGAACGGCCGGCGCCCCGTCACCATGAAGTAGAGGCAGGCACCGACGGCGTAGACGTCGGCACGGTGATCGACCTGACGCCCGCGCGCCTGTTCCGGCGCCATGTAGCTCGGCGTGCCCATGATCACGCCCGTCCGGGTGAGGTTGGAGTGGTCGCCCGGCCCCGCCTTGCTGATGCCGAAGTCGAGGACCTTCACGTGGAGCGTGCGTGACTCACCGCGCTCGACGGCGCCGATCGAGTTGCCGAGAACGAAGATGTTCTCCGGCTTGATGTCGCGATGGACGATGCCGCGTTCGTGCGCGGCCGAGAGCGCGTCGCAGACCTGGCGGGCGACCTTCGCCGCCAAGCGCGGCTCGAGCGGGCCACGCTTCCGCACGTAGTCCGCGAGCTCCTCTCCCTCGAGGAACTCGCCGACGAGATACGGAGTCCCGTCCGAAAGGTGATGGACGTCGAAGACGTCGACGACATTCTCGTGCTTGATCGAGCTCGCGCTCTCGGCCTCGCGAAGGAAGCGCGCTGCCATCTCCGGGTTGCGCGCGAGATCAGCGTGCAGGCACTTCACCGCGAAGCGCCGCTCCTTGAGCCGCAGGTGGCGAGCCTCGTAGACGCGGCCCATGCCGCCTTCGCCGACGACACGCACGATCTGGTAGGTCTCGCCGATGAGCTTGCCGACGAGCGGATCGACGTCGGTCGGCGCCGCCACAAGCGGCGTCGCATCGCGCGGACACACGAGGAAGTCCGCGGGATAGAGCTCGTTGCAGCTCGTGCAGCGGCGCGTGCGCGGCACGTCGACGCCCGAGAGCGAGGGCGACATCGGGAGGTTGGCGTGAGGCTGCGGCGGCGGCACCGGTGGAGACAGCGGCGCGAGACCGATGCTCGTGCCCTCGCTCTGGAACGACGGTTCAGGAGCATGCACCACGCTCGCGTTTGCGCTCGCCGGCGGAGCGCGGAGCGCACGCGTGAGTTGCGGCCCTGTCGGATCACCGGACGGCACGGGCGGACGCGGGGACGACGCCGCAGGGGCCCCCGCGACAGTGGCGCCGCGCGTGGGCAAAGGCGGCCGCGCCGCTGCGAGCTTCGGCGCCCCCACGCGCGGGTTGCACGCCGACGCCGACGCCGGCGCCGGCGCCGGCGCCGGCTGGCCAGGACTCGAGATCGGCGCCGCGCGGAGACCGCGTGGCGTCGGCGGGCCGACCGTGACCGCTGCGAGCTTGCCGGGATCGGGCGCCGGCCCCACCTTCGTGGCTTCGGCGATACCCGACGCGGGCTCGTGGAGATGATCCGGCCGAAGGCCTCGAAGCGCGGCGCCTACGTCCGCTTGAGTCTGTTCGTTGTCCGCGAGCGCGGGCGGACGCTCCGTATCTTGCGTCCCCTCGATGACTCGCGACGCGCCAGCGGGGCCGGTTTCCGGGATGCGTGCAGGCGTGCTCGCCATGGCAGAGGGGGATCGTACCCGGTTACGGTCCTGTTGACGCGACAAATCCCGCGCCTATACTGCGCCCGTCTCCGTCCACCCACGTCGACTCTTCGTTGTTATTACGAAGGATTTCCATGGGAGGGTCCGGAGGCTTCACGCGGCCCCTCTGGTTTCCCCGGCGTTGATGGCAGCAATTTCGGCCGGACGAGACTGCAGGAAGCCCTTCACACCCGGTACATTCGCCATTCGCATGCGGCCAGTGTTTCCGGGGGAGTCACTGAAATGCCCCTTCATACCGAGAAGAAGACGGAGCTCATCGGGAAGTTCCGCACGCACGAGTCCGACACGGGCTCGCCCGAGGTCCAGATTGCTCTCCTCACCGAGCGCATCTCGTACCTCACCGAGCACTTCAAGACCCACTCGAAGGACCACCACTCGCGTCGTGGTCTCCTCAAGCTGGTTTCGAAGCGCCGTCGCCTCCTCAACTACCTGAAGAAGTCGAGCCTCGACCGGTACCGCAAGACCGTGGCGGCGCTCAACCTCCGCAAGTAGCGTTCTCCCGAAGGGGACAGCACGAAGCAGTGCGGTCCCCTTCGTCGTCTCTGCAGCAACTGCAGCAACCTCTGGGCTGACCAAGACCACCTTCACTCTTCGATTCCTGCGCGCGAGGCCGACCGCTTCGAGCGCACGAACCGAGGAACGAAGGTTCGACGAAGAAGGCCCGGCGTGAAGCCGCACGACAGCGGCGCCATCTGCTCCCACGCCGACGTGGGGGCCTTCTAGGCAGGAGTCACAACAACATGTCCTTCGTTCGCGAATCCGTGATGGTCAACGGTCGTCCGATGACCTTCGAAACGGGCCGTCTCGCCAAGCAGGCGCACGGCTCGATCCTCATCACCTACGGCGACAGCGTCGTCCTCGTCACCGTCGTCGGTGGCGACGAGCGCCCCGGCCTCGACTTCTTCCCCCTCACCTGCGAGTACGTCGAGAAGACGTTCGCGGCCGGCAAGATCCCCGGCGGCTTCTTCAAGCGCGAGGGTCGCCTCCGTGACGAGGAGATCCTTACCTGCCGCATCATGGATCGCCCGTGCCGACCGCTCTTCCCGGACGGCTACAAGGGCGACACGCAGATCATCGCGACGGTCCTCTCGACCGACAAGGTGAACCCGACCGACGTGCTCGCGCTCACCGGCGCCAGCGCGGCGCTCCACATCTCGGACATCCCGTGGGCGGGCCCGCTCGTCGGCGTCCGCGTCTGCCGCGTCAACGGCGAGTTCGTCGCCTTCCCGACGCTCGAGCAGCAGACGGCGTCCGACATCGACATGATCGTCGCCTGCACCAAGGAAGCGATCGTGATGGTCGAGGGCGGCGCCGCCGAGGCGCAGGAGTCCGACGTCATCGACGCGCTGATGTTCGCGCACAAGTCGGCGCAACCGATCCTCGAGCTCATCGAGAAGCTCCGCGCGGCCGTCGGCAAGCCGAAGCGCCCGTTCGAGCCGAAGGCGCTCCCGGCGGACGTCGCCGCGAAGATCCCGCCGGTCGTCGACGCGAAGATCCTCGAGGCGTCGCTCATCAAGGAAAAGAAGAAGCGCTACGACGCCTACAAGGCCGCCAAGGACGCGATGGTCGCCGCGCTCACCGCGGACCTCGGCGCCGAGAAGTTCGCCGAGCACGAGAAGCTCATCAAGGCGGAGTTCGACGAGCGCAAGTACCACGTCGTCCGCGACTACGTGCTCCGCGAGAAGAAGCGCATCGACGGCCGTGACGGCAAGACGATCCGCAACATCTCGATCGAGGCGGGCATCCTCCCCCGCACGCACGGCTCGGCGCTCTTCCAGCGCGGCGAGACGCAGGCCGTCGTCACCACGACGCTCGGCACGAGCGCCGACGAGCAGAAGATCGACGCCCTCACCGGCGAGCGCTGGAAGCGCTTCCTCCTCCACTACAACTTCCCGCCGTTCTCGACCGGCGAGACGAAGCCGATGCGCGGCCCCGGTCGTCGCGAGATCGGTCACGGCGCCCTCGCCGAGCGCGCCCTCGTCCGGATGATCCCGGAGCAGGAGAAGTTCCCGTACACGATCCGCATCGTCTCCGAGACGCTCGAGTCGAACGGCAGCTCCTCGATGGCTGCGGTCTGCGGCGGCTCGCTCTGCCTCATGGACGCGGGCGTCCCGATCAAGGCGCCGGTCGCCGGCATCGCGATGGGCCTCATCACCGACGGCCCGGTCGATCAGGCGAGCACGCGCTTCGTCATCCTGAGCGACATCCTCGGCGACGAGGACCACCTCGGCGACATGGACTTCAAGGTCTGCGGTACCGACAAGGGCATCACCGCGATCCAGATGGACATCAAGATCGCCGGCCTCAACCGCCAGGTGCTCTCGCAGGCGCTCGATCAGGCCCGCGAAGGCCGCATGCACATCCTCGGCAAGATGAACGAGATCCTCGCCCAGCCGCGCGCGGATCTCTCGCAGTACGCACCACGGATTACAACCCTCAAGGTCAAGCCGGACCAGATCCGCATCATCATCGGACCGGGCGGCAAGACCATCAAGGGCATCGTCGACCAGACGGGCGTCGCGATCGACGTCGAGGACGACGGCACCGTCAACATCGCGTCGAGCGACTCTGACGCGGTGAAGAAGGCGATGGACATCATCAAGGGCCTCACCGCGGAGCCCGAGGTCGGCGCCACCTACAAGGGCTCGGTCCAGCGCATCACCGACTTCGGTGCGTTCATCGAGATCTTCCCCGGCACCGACGGCCTCCTCCACGTCTCCGAGATGGCGCACACGCGCGTCGAGCGCGTCACCGACGTCATGAAGGAAGGCGACGAGGTCGAGGTCAAGGTCATCGAGGTCGGTCGCGACGGCAAGATCCGCCTCTCGCGCCGCGAGCTCCTCCCGCTCCCCGAGGGCGAAGAGGGCGAGCGCGCGAAGGCGCGGATGACGGCCTCCCGCGAGGCGGGTCCCCCGCCCTCGCGCGGCGCCGGTGGCGGCGGACGTGACCGCGGCCCGCGTGGTGGCGGTGGACGCGACCGCGGCCCGCGCGGCGGCGGCGGCCCCCGCTGATCGACGCGCTCACGAGTAGCGCAACCTAGACGCGAGCGGCGCGGCCCCAGGCCCGCCGCTCGTCGTCGTTTGTGCCCTACGACGCGACGTGCGCGGCGCAGCCTCGCGCCCGTTGCTCGTCGTCGTTGGGCCATGCCCTGACGCGATGTTCGCGGCGCAGCATCACGCCCATTGCTCGTCGTCGTTGGGCCATGACGCGACATGCGCGGCGCAGGCCCCCACGGCGCATCGTCCTCGACGCGCTCTAGCGTCAGGGCAGCTCGACGACCGCAGCCGACGACGATCGGTCACTCGGCGAGCGCAGCCCCAAGGAGCATGGATCATCTCGGCGACCGCAGCCGAAGGACCATCGATCACTCGGCGACGCAGCCAATGGACCTTGGAGCATTCGGGCTAGGGCTTGCGGATCCGGTAGTAGAGCTCGACGGAGACGCGACCGGCGCTCGCGGGGCAGACGTGCGACTGGAGCGAGCCGTCGAACATGGCGGCCGTGAGCGGGATCTTGCAGCCGCCGATGTAGTCGTCGAAGTCGACGTCCTCGTCCCAGATGTCGAACGAGAGGTTGTTGAGCAGCTCGGAGGCCTTGATCCCCTTGAGCGGGACCTCCGCCCAGAACGGCACCGTCGTGTCGTTCTGCACGCTCGTCTGGCCGGAGTGCGAGCTCGCGCCGAGGCTCGAGTAGGCGACGAGATAGGGATCGGGAGCGCCGCCGAGGACGTCCCACGATGCGCCTGACGCGTTCTTGTCGGGCACGACCGCGAACGACACGTAGACGTCCCAGAGCGCGTTCGGATCGATCGCGCACGCCTTCGCTGCGCTGCAGGTGCGGCCGTAGCCGCAGTCGATACAGGCCTCTCCGCCGGTGCCGCAAGCGCTCGCGGTGTTACCCGGCTGGCATCCCGTGGACGAGCAGCAGCCGTTGACGCAGGTGGCCTGGCAGGAGCCGTCGATGCACGTCTGGTTGGAGCAGACGAACGACGCGCCTTGCGTCGTACAGGAGCGGCACGCGCCGCCCTCGCCGCCGCAGCTGTCCTTCGCGGTGCCCGGTAGACAGGTATCGCCGTCGCAACAGCCCTTGCAGTTGTTCGGACCGCAAGGCTCCTTGCACCGGCCTTCGGTGCACTTCTGCTCGCCGCTGCACGTCTCGCAGGCGGCGGCGCCGATACCGCACGATGCCTCGGTCGTGCCTTGTTCGCACTTGTCGTCGCGACAGCATCCGTCGCAATTCGCCGGGGTGCACGTCGCGACCTGAGGCCCACCGCCGGGCCCGGTGCCGTTGTCGCCGTCACGGAGGAGGCTGCCCGCGACACAGTCGGCGATGTCGGCGTCGAGCGTCTCGCCGAGGACGCGAGCGATCGTCGCGTTCGCGCAGGCGGCGAACCCGGAGCGACACGTATCGCGATCGCCGGTGCACTCCGCGTCGACGGCGGCGGCGACGTCCGCGCTGTATGGGAGGACGAGCGTCCCCGGGAGCTTCCCCTTCTTCGCGTAGAACTGGTCCTCGCAGTTGGCGACGTCGGGAGCGCAGAACGTGCAGTAGCTCTCCGCGAGATCGCGATGTGCCTTCGACGACGGGGACGCCGCCTTCTGCGCGCGCCCGAGGCAGTTCTGCGTCCCACAGACGCCGGACTCGAGACAATCACGCGCCGCCTCGAGGATCGAAGGAGAGAGCGCCTTGTCGAGGCTCGTGCAGCTCGCCGCGAGCGCCTGGTCGCAGTCCGTCGGCTCCTTGCACTTCGTGGCCGCCGTTCGCGCCGCGCCGCAGAACGTCGCTCCACCGCTACCCGGATCCGACGTGCACGCGACGCCGACGACCAGGCCCACGACAGCGAGCGCAGCAGCGCGCGCCAAGGTAAGACAGCTCACGCTTCATACCTAGCACGCGCCCGCTCGTCCTGCCCTGCGGCTACTTCTTCTTGGGCGGCGTCTTGGAGTCGGAGTAGGCCTTCGACGGAGGGCTGGGACTATCGGTGAACGAGCTCCCCGACTTCTTCCCCACGCCCGACCCGGAGGAGCCGCCGAGGCTTCCGAAGCTACCGAAGTCTTCGGTCGACGACGGCTTCGCCGGCGCGGGCGGCTTGCTCTTCGGAAGCGGCGTCGGGACCGGCGGCGGTGAAGTCGGGACCGGCGCGGTCTTGCTCGGCACGGACTTCTTCGTGTCGCTCGGATCGCTCCACGGAGCGGAGCTCGGCGTCGGCGCGGCACTGGACGTCGGCGCCGGCGGCGGGGTGAGGTTCTCGTCGACCGTCGGCGTCGGCGTCGGCGCGGGCGGGAGCGAGAGCGCCTTGTTCGCGTTCTCGCGAGCCTGACGGACCTCCGGGCGCGCGTCGCCCGCGGCGTCGAGCCGCTTCGCCGCATCGAGCTTGTCGATGCAGTCCTTCCACTCGGCCGCGAGGCACTTCTCGATCCCGAGCTTGCGAAGCTCGGCGGCCCGCGGGAGATCCTCGTTGGCGATCGGCTCCGGCTCCTTCTTGCGAAGGACGAGCGCGACGAGCGTGATGAGCACACCGAGGGTCGCGAGGAGCGCGACCTCCTTCTGCCAGTGCGCCTTGAGGTGGCGGCGGAGGCGGCTCACGCGCTGGCGAACGCGCGGCGCCGGGACCTTCTCCGTCTCCGCGATCCATTCGAGCTTCTCGCCCTCACCTTCGCGGAGCATCCAGTCGAGCGTCGTCTTGTTCTCTTCGCCCGGCGGGAGGTGCTTCTCGGCCCAGCGAAGGAGGTCGGCCTCGACGTGGTGGGCGGGCTTGCCCGCGACCTCGGGCACCTCGAACGTCTCGCGGCCGGCGCGCCGGTGGTAGTCGACGACCTTGTTCTTCGCGACGCCGAAGATCCACCGGCGGAGCGACTCCGAGTCCGCCGGAGCGTGCGGTGACTCGATCGCGTCGGCGAGGGTCGCCTGCACGATATCCTCGACCTCGCTCTCGGGCACGCGCTTGCGAACCATCGCGATGAGCGCGGAGCGAAGGTCGGGACCGAAGACGGGGGACGGGCTTTCGGACATGGCGTGCACCGCCGGACGTCGAGCGTGCCCGGCAGAGTGTGACACGGCGTTGGACGAGAGACCGAGCTCGACATTGGACCGGCCCGCTCGTTGGGTACGACACCTGCGCACGTCCCCGGGGCGACCGTGGTGCTCGGGTCACACGGGACCGAACGATCAGGGGGCTTTCACGTCTCGTCACGTGAGCATCGAGATTTCGGCGCGGATGGCGCGCCACCGCCGGGCACGAAGCCTGCTTGCTCGCCGACCATGGGGGTGACTCGACTGCTCGTGGCGACGGGCGCGCTCGTCGTCGCGATCGGCGCGTGCACGAGCAACCCACCACCATCGCTCTTGCGACCGTTGCCCTTGAGCGCCGAGGCGGAGCGCTCGTGCCGCTCGTCCGCCGCCGCGCTCTGCGCCCGTGCCATCGCGTGCTCTCCGCCTCTCGTCGACTTCTTCTTCGGCTCGCCCGGGCTGTGCGAGGAGGACGTCTTCACGATCTGCGCGCTCCGCTACGAGGGCAGCGGCGCGGCGCGTTCCCCCGCATCGTGCGATGCCGTGGCCGCGAACATGCCCTGCGAAGCGATCAAGGACATGGTCCGCGCCGGCATCGAGCGGCCTGCGCAGACACTGATGCGCCAGTGCCCGGTCACGCCCGGCTCGTTCTCCGAAGGTACGCCCTGCCTCGACCACGGCGACTGCACGTCGGGCTTCTGCGCTCGCACGACCGACGGCGAATGTGGCCGCTGCGCGCTCGGGCCCGGTGAGGGTGACGCCTGTATCGGCGGCACCCGCGAGTGTCCCCCGCCGCTTCGGTGCCGCCGGGACCGCTGCGAGCGCATTCGCAAGATCGGCGACCAGTGCAGCGAAGGCACCGTGTGCGCGCTCGGGCACTGCGGGGCGGATGGACACTGCGAGGGACCTGCGAGACTCGACGAGGCCTGCAACGTCAACACCGGTCCCTGGTGTGACCTGGGCCTCGCGCTCAGCTGCGCCGAGGACGGACGCTGTCGCAAATTCACCGTCGTCGGTCCGGGTGAGCCGTGTGGCGGCGACCTCGACCGGCCGGCTGGCACGGCGTTCTGTGCCGGAACCGGAGCGAGCCGGGCAACGTGCGAGAACGATCGCTGCGTGGATCAAGTCACCCAATCGGCGTTCTTCTGGCCACCGCTCCCCGCCTGCACGACGTCATCCGAGTGCGAGGGCGGCGCCGGATGCGTCAACCGCCATTGCCGCGCGAGCTGCGTCGTGCGCTGAGCGTGCGTCCGCCTCGAAGCACGAGGCCGAGATCGCGATCCCACCTCGCCGGGTCGAGTGCAAGAGGTGATCGACCAGGACGGGCCTGGACAGAACTAGGGGTACTTCCTAGCTTCTCTTCGCGTAGCATCGGGGGGTCTGGGGCGGTTGCCCCCTCTTCCTCCCACGGATACGTGGGTCTCACGAGCGTTCATGGTCAAGAAGAAGGTCTCGCTCGGGAGCAGCCCTGACCTCGGTGACGGACCGGTCGGTGAGCACACCGTCACGGCTGGTGGGCGAGCCGCGAGCGTCGAGGTCCTCGAGCTGTTCTTCAACACGGGGATCATCCTCCACGAGGTCGCCCTCCCCCGCGGGCTGCCCGACGTCGTCTCGAGCTTCGTCGTGATGCCGCCGCCGGCGGGCTCGGCGCCCGTGCACGGCGGCCCGTCGACGCTCTCCGTTCGCCGTGCTCAGGGCGGCGAGGAGCCCGACGTCGAGATCTCCGCGGTCGAGCATCTCTCCGAGCTCGCCGGACGGTGGCTGCCGGTCCCGTATCAGCTCTCGTGCCCGTTCGCGGTGCAGGTCTTCCTCGCGCAGACGGCGGCGGGAGGCGTGCGCGCGGTGCTCGCCGTCGACACGCTCGAGGCGCAGGGCTCGCAGGGACGCCATCTCGACGCCGCGTACGACGAAGGGCGCCCCTTCCGCGCGCTCGACAAGACGGAGGTCGGCCAGTTCTTCGAGCACACCGAGACGCGCGAGCTCGTGCGTCGGCTCGAGCGCGCCGGGGTCGATAAGGCGCTCTTCAAGGTCGCCGCGCTGCTCGAGGCCCTCGCTCCGCTCCTGCCGAAGATCCGTCTCTCGCGGATCGAAACGCACCAGCCGATCCCCGTGTCGCTCGTGCTCGACCTCGGCAACTCGCGCTCCACCGCGCTGCTCGTCGAAGGGCGTGAGGCCGGCGTGTTCGGCGTGCCGCTCGAGATGCGGAGCCTCTCGAACCCGCTCACGACGAGCCAGGAGGCGTTCGACTCGCGCATCACGTTCCTCCCGAGCCCGTGGGACAAGACCGTATTCCCGGTGGCGACGGGCGACTCGTTCCAGTGGCCGAGCGTCGCCCGCATGGGGCGCGAAGCGCTCGACCGCGCGCTCGAGACACCGCATCGCTACCAGTGCACGCTCTCCGGACCGAAGCGTTACCTCTGGGACGATCGTCAGACCGACGAGCGGTGGCATTTCGCGCAGAAGCTCGGGCAAGTCCCGCCCGGCGCCGCGGGAGGCCAGGGAAACGGCGGCGAGCACCGCCCCGTGTTCGGGCGGATCCTCAAGTACGTCCCCGAGGAATCGGGCGGCACGTATCTCCGCGAGGACGGGCCGCAGACACCCGCCGATCCGCGCTACGCGCCGCGCTCGATGATGCTCTTCGCGCTGGTCGAGATCCTCTGCCAGGCCTACGCGCAGATCAACGGCGCCGAGCACCGGATGTACCAGGGGAAGGAGGGCAACCCGCGCGTCCTCAAGCACCTGGTGCTCACGTATCCGTCCGCGATGCGCGCCGAGGAGCGCCACGTCTACGAGGCGCTCGTCCGCAACGCCGTCCTCCTCGCGTGCCACGTCCTCAACATCCGCCCCGACCTCCGGCCGAACTACAACCCGCAGACGCAGCAGTTCGATCCGTTCCTCTTCGTCGACGAGGCGCTCGCCGCGCAGATGGTGTTCGTGTTCCAGGAGGTGCAGGGCACCTTTGCCGGGAGCATGGAGGAGCTCGTCTCGGTCTACGGGCACGAGCAGCGGACGCTGCGCGTCGCGTCGGTCGACATCGGCGGCGGCACGAGCGACGTGATGATCGCCGAGTACGAGGACAAGCTCCCTGGCACGGGCACCTCGCTCTCGATCAAGAAGCTGTTCCAGGACGGAGTCTCGATCGCCGGCGACGAGGTCTGCCGCGCGATCATCGAGGACGTCGTCTTCCCGCAGATCCTCCACCAGCTCCCGACCGCACAGAGCAAGAGCCGGCTCCTCCACCTGTTCGGTGAAGGCGACGCCGGACACGGCTCGTCGTGGCGCACCCTCCGTGCGCGCCTCGTCCCGTACCTGTGGATGCCGCTCGCGCGCTGCTATTGGGCGATCGCGGAGGGCTTCCCGCTCCACGGCCACACGCCCGATCGCCACTACATGGTCTCGACGATCTTCGAGACCTTCGACTTGCCGCCGATGTCACCGGCGGTCCTCGGCGAGGCGAACCGCTTCCTCGAGCAAGAGGTCGAAGGGTTCCCCGGGTTCGAGAACCTGTTCTTCCGCTTCGATGCCGCCCTCGTCGAGCGCGCAATCGAGCGGGTCCTCCGCGAGCCGCTCCGTCGCTACGCCGACATCCTCGCGCAGTTCGACGTCGACCTCCTGGTGCTCGCCGGGCGCACGGCGGCGCTGCCGTGCATCAAGCGATTGTTCACGAGCGAGATGCCCGTCTCCCCTCCCCGCATCCGCTCCATGGCGCGCTACCGCGTCGGCGAGTGGTACCCGTCGAAGTGGAAGGAACAGGGCAACATCCGCGATCCGAAGTCGACGGTGACCGCCGGCGCGGCGGTGCTCCATCTCGCGAGCAAGAACAAGCTCCCCGGCTTCTTGATCGACACGATCGGCGAGGCTGAGCAGCGGCCGATCTACGGCCTCTACCAGGACACCGAGCCTCACATCGCGCGCGCGAACGAGCTGTTCCCGAACGGCGCCGCGGCCGACAAGAGCCAAGCGTTCGTCTACACGCACGGCATGCGGATCGGCTTCCGCAACGTCGACTCGCAGGAGATGGAAGGCTCGCCGCTCTTCGAGGTACGCCCCGCGAATGCGGACGTCGAGGCGGCGCTCCTCGAGGACCGCGTCGCGATCCAGTTCGGACGCAGCAAGAGCGGTCAGATCCAGATCGCGAGCGTGACGAGTCAGCGGAACCAGTACCAGTTCGACGCGAACGACTTCGTCCTCTCGCTCAAGACCGCGGCCTTCGACAAGTACTGGCTCGATACCGGCGTATTCGACGCGCGAGCCCAGTGATCCCAGTGAGGAGCGAACGACCCTACGATGGATGAGGACCGGATCAAGAAAGCCGTGCTCGGCGCGATCGAGAAGGCCGTCGACGCGCACGAGCTCGCCGAGATCGTCCGCGCGTTCGCGCGCGGGCCGCGGCCGACCCTCCCCGAGGGCCCGAACGACGCGCCGCCGACCGCGGGGGCCAAGCGCCTCCTGACGCGGATCGCCCTCGGCGACATCCTCGACGACTCGATCCTCGCGGCGCGCCCGCAGGACCGCACCTTCCCGCTCCGGCTCTTCTTCGGCGAGCTGAGTCGCCTCCTCGCGACGGACGCGGACGACGGGGCGGCGGCGGCGGCGGCCGATGCCGCCTTCACGCTGGCGAGCGGCCTGAACTTCTTCTTCCGCGCTCCGATGGACGGAGAGAGCAAGATGCGCGTCGGCTTCGAGGCGAGCCGCCAGCTCTACGTCGTCGCCGACGCCGCGCGCCTCGATCCCGAGCTCGTCGGCAAGGCCGCGCCGCTGCTCGCCGCGCTGATGACGGGCGAGCTCGAGCGCCTCAAATTCGAGTGCGTTGACCACGTGAAGGTCTTCGATTCGCAGCTCCACGAGCGCGCGCCGGGCTCCGATCCCACCGCGTTCAACATCGTGCGCCCGGCGTCGTTCCTCTGCCGCGTCGGCACGAACAATGCCGTGAAGGTCAAGGCCGAGGTGCTCACGTGAGCGACGAGACCTGGCTCCCGAACCTCGTCGGCGGCACGTCGATCTGGAAGCTCGCCGTCGATCTGAACGAGCCGAAGTTCTTCGATGGCCGCCTCCTCGTCCCGGAGACCGAAGGCTCGGAGAGCCTCCCGGTCACCGTGCGCTGGGACCTCACCGGCCTCATTCCGCTGAAGGAGGCGCGCGCGAAGCACCCCGAGGAGTGCGCCGCCGCGATCACGGACTTCCAGAGCGCGCTCGAGCGCGTCGCGAAGGTCTTCTCCACACCGAACAGCGGCTTCGACAAGTACAAGGAGGCGTTCACGGTCCCGTCGCTCGATGCCGGCGACGGCGCGAGCTACTTCTACTCGCCATCGCAGAAGAAGCTCTTCGTCATCAACTGGGGAGCATCCCCCCGCTCGATGGGCGGAAGAGCCGAGTACGTCTTCGGCTACGAGGACTGGGGCAAGCACTGGGGCGAGCCGGGCGCCCTCGCTGCCGGCGCGCTCGCCACCGGCGTCGTCGCAGCAGCGGCTGCCGCGAAGGACGCGAACCCGAACGGCGACGCGAACGGCGACGCGAACCCGAACGGCGATGCGAACCCGAAGAAGAAGCAAGACGATCGCAAGCGCCCGTGGTGGCTCTGGCCGCTCTTCGGTCTGATTGCCATCGTCCTCGTCCTCCTCGCGTTGTTCTTCCTCAAGGCGTGCGAGGAGCCGAAGGTCGCTGCCGGCGCGGACGCCTCCGATGCGCTCGCCGAAGGATCGACCACGGACGGCGCGGCGGACGACGACGCAGACGGCGGAGCGGCAGGCGCGGGTGGCAACGGAGACGACGGCGGCGACGCGGCGGCTCTCGCCGACGACGCGGGCACCGACGCGGGCGGAGCGGCCGACGGCGGCGGCCAGAACGCCGACGCCGATGCGGGCAAGGACGGCGGCCTCGCGAGCAACGGCGAGGGCGATGACGACGACGATGACTCACCTACGGGCTCGAGCGGCGGCGCGGGCTCGAGTGGCGGCGCGGGCTCGAGCGGCGGCGCGGGCTCGAGTGGCGGCGCGGGCTCGAGCGGCGGGACCGTGGTCGTCACGACCGGCCCCGGCGGAGGGGCGAAGACCGGCGTCCACCGCAAGCACTACAGCGACGAGGCGCAGCACTGGCGCGTCGCTGCCGGCGCACACAAGGTCTCGCGCACCGAGGAGGCGGGCAAGCGTTTCGACGTGTGGCTCTCGCCGGGTCAATCGTTCGAGGGCGTGCGCGTCGAATGGCAGGACAAGTCCGGCAAGTGGCACATCCACTGAGCGTTTGCAGGTGAAGCATGAGTGATCCCATCTCCACGCTCGAGCAGGCGATCGGCGAGACGCAGGCGGCGATCGTCGGGCAGGCCGAAGCGGAGAACGAGGCGCTCGTCCTCCGCGACCTCGCCCTGCGGACGCGCAAGCTCCGGCGCGCCTGGGCGCGCAAGCAGAGCGTCGGGGTCTTCGGGCCGTCGCAGGCGGGCAAGTCGTTCCTCGTGGGCGCGCTCCTCTCGCACGAGCTCGGCTCGCTCGAGGTACTGAGTCGCGGCGGCGCCGTCGACTTCCTCAAGGAGATCAATCCGGCGAAAGGCGTCGAGTCGACCGGCGTCGTCACCCGCTTCTCCGCCTCGGCCTCGCCGCCGCTCCGCAAGGGCGACTTCTACTGCGAGCTGCTCCCGCTCGAAGGCGTGCTTCACTCGATGGCGACGGGCTTCCTCGTCGAATGCACGTCCCCCCCGCTCGACGTCGATCGCGTCGAGCGCACGCTGCGCGAGGCGCGCTTGCAGGCCGGACCTCCGGCGGCGCCGATCCACGCGCGCGCCTGGGAGTCGGTCTGGCACGAGCTCACGAAGCGCTACCAGGACCGGCATCCGTACCTGAACGAGCTCCGCCGCCATCCGGCGATGAAGGACGGGCTCGGCAAGGAGATCGGCACGTCCGCGGGTTGGGTCCTCGTCTACTCGCTGCTCTGGGGCGGCCCCGGCTACGCGAGAGATCTCGATCAGCTCATGCGCACGCTCGTGACCGGCATCGATCAGCTCGGCTACGCGGAGGCGGTCGAGGTCGGCCTCGCGCACGTGCGCGCCTCGAGCGACGCGCCGAGCGTCATCGACGCCTCGTGCCTCAATGCGCTCGGGACCTCCCGCACGATCGTGCCCGCGACGACGCTCGACGGACGCGACGTCGCGCTCGATCCCGGCGTCCTGGCCGCGCTGATCGCGGAGATCCGGCTGCCGCTCCGCGGCGTCGCCGGCTCGCTCCTCGACAAGGCGGACATCCTCGACTTCCCGGGCGGCCGCGCGCTGAAGGGCATCAACGGGTTCGGTCCCGCGGAGCTCAACACGGGCAAGCTCGAGAACGCGATCGAGGTCTACAAGCGCGGCAAGCTCACGTTCCTCTTCGAGCAATACTCGCTCGATCGCGAGATCACGTCGCTCCTCCTCTGCTCGCCCGGCCCCACCAAGCCCGAGGCGATCCAGCTCCAGTCGCAGGTCGAGAGCTGGCTGTCGATCCGTCATGGCTCGCCGACCCCGAAGGACCCGAAGGAGGTCGAGCAGCCGAGCCTGTTCCTCGCCTTGACGAAGTTCGACATGAGCCTCGGCGCGCTCCGAAGCGACAACGCGAAGGACCGCTGGGACTCGCGCGTCGACGAGGCATGCGTCGACTTCTGGGCGCGCGGCCACGGCTCGTGGCTGTTCAACTGGGGCTCGAAGGGCCGCCCGTTCACGAACCTGTTCTGGATCCGGAACCCCTACGCCGATCAGATGCAGGCGCTGAAGCCGGGCGATCCCGACTACGAGGCCGTGAAGCAGGGCTACCTCGCGTCGCGCGCGGTAGCGACGTACATCGCGTCGCCGGAGGAGAAATGGCTCGCGGTCGAGGGCTACGACCCGACGTCGTCGCTGCCGAAGAGCGGCGTCCCGCTCCTCTCGACGCACCTCCGCGCGAAGCTGAGCGAGGACATCAAGGGCAAGGAGCTCGCCCACGAGGCGCGCGCCATCCGCTCCGAGCTCCTCAGCGTGCTGAAGTCGCTCACGCCCTCACGCGACGAGGCCGAGGCCCGCGCGCGTCGAATCGAGGACGCGAAGCAGCTCGTCGAAGCGATGGGCGCGGAGATGAGCCGCCGCTGCTCCGGCGCGGTCTTCGGCGAGTTCGTCGATCTCGTCGTCGCGCCGGAAGACGACGTCGAAGCCGAGGTGCGCAAGGTCCTCGACGTCGTCATGCCGATGAGCATCAAGGCGAGCGACAAGGTGAAGAAGGTCCTCGTCCACGTGCTCAAGTGGTGGTCGAAGCTCGCGGCCGAGCGCCTCCGCGCGAGCGAGCTCGCGATCCCGCAAGCACACGCCGAGAGCTTCGTGCGCGAGGTCTGCACATCGAAGCTGATCCTGCCGGTCCTCGGCCAGGCGGTCTTCCCCTACTTCGCGCGCACGCAGGTCGACGCAGCGCTCGTCGCCACGATCCTGCGAGTGAAGATCTCCGACGCGATGCTGGCGCTGCTGACGCCCGCGAAGCGCCGGACCCCCGAGTCGCCCGTGCGCCTCAGCTACGCGGAGGACAGCGCCGAGAGCGTGGAGGCGGTCGACTGGAGCAACGTCGATTTCGACGACGAGCCCAGCACCACGGCGCAGCCGGGCAACGGCGTCTCGATCGTGTTCGCGGGCAACCGCTATTACTCGGTCTGGTCGCAGAGCCTCCCCGACTTCTACGTGAAGAGCGGCGGCACGCGACCGAGCCTGATGGAAGACGCGTCACGTACCCAGCGCCTCGTCGAGGTGCTGAAGCGCGTGGAAGTCGCCGGCGATGCCTGAGGCGAACGCATCGCCCGCTCGAGGGAGCGATCACGAGACAGCGGACGGCGCCGAGACGCTCTCCGCCGACGCGCTCGACCTCGACGCGCTGCGGATGCGTGGCGACGTGGATGGACTGCTCGTGCTCGCACGGGCCTACCGGAGCGGAAGCGTGCCCGGCGGCCGCGACATGCAGCGCTGCCTCGACGCCTACCGCGCGGCCGCGGAGCTCGGGAGCGCCGACGCGGAGTATGCCGTTGCGCTCTTCAGCATGAGCGGCGGGATCGTCGCGCAGGATCTGAAGGAGGGCACGACACGCCTCCGGGTAGCGGCAGAGCGAGGCAGCGTCCCCGCGAAGGTCTACCTCGGGAACCTCTACGAGCTCGGGATCCACTACAAGGCCGATCCGGAGAAGGCCGACGTCTGGTACCGCAACGCCGCGCGCGGCGCGCTCGTCGAGGCCGAACCTGGCTCCGAGGAGCACACGCGGGCGCTCGCTGCGCTCGGATGCGTGCGCTACCTCCTCGCGCTCGTCGAGAGCGGCGCCGTCTCCGGCGACGACGAGGCACGCTTGCTCCAGCGCGCGCGGGCCCACGGCTACGGCCTCCGAATGAGAGACGAGTCGGCGACGGATCGTCCGACGTTCCTCGATTCGCTCGAGAAGGCCGACGGGCGCGCTGTCGCCTCGGCCTCCACGAGCACGACGGAGAGCGGCGATGCCGCCGCGCGCCGCGAGCGGCAGCGCAGAGCGACGACCCCCGACACGAAGGCGGCGCGCGCCGCCGCGACCGAGGCTGCCCGACCGCGGAACGAGGCTCCTGCGAAGGACTCCGGCCCGTCACGCGCAGCGATCGGGCTCGGCGCGTTCGGGTATGCGCTCCTCTTCGCGGTCGCCGGACTCGGCGCGGCCTACGCATCGACGCTCGGCGCACGCGAGCTCGCCCTGCACGGGAGGCCGCTGCCGGGCCTCGGCGAACGGACCGATGCGGTCTTCCCGATCGTGCTCGGCCTCGTCGGGGTGCTCCCGACGTGGCTCGTTTACCGCCTCGGCACCGTCATCAAGGCGCTCGTCGTCGCGGCATTCCTCGGCGGGATCGGCTGGGTGGCGTGGGGAACGGGGCAAGCCGAGCTCCACGGGCTCCGCCCCGTGCAAGCGCTCGCGTTCGGCCTCGCCGGCTTCCTCGCGGCGCTGCTCGTGCTCGGCCTCACCGGCGGCACCAAGCGGCAGCCACGACAGGGCCAGAGGCCGAGGCGTCAGCGGTCGTAGTCGGGACGAGACGTCAAGGAGCGCTCGCGCGGCGGCGATAGAGGTCATAGCGCTGGCGGCGCCCGTTCGTTTCGGGTCCGAACGCGATCGTCTCGTAGCGTTCGAACTTCTCTGCGAAGAGCGCGGAGCGGAGCAAGCGCTGCTCCACGATCCGCGGCTCGCCGTAGAGGACCACGGTGTCGACGTCCCGATCGAGCAGCATCCCGAGATCGACCGTCTTCGACGTGTGCCCGCCCGGGAGGACGGCGATGGTCGCATCCGTGAGCCCCGCGAGATCGACGATGCGCGCACCGGTCGAGGCGCCGACCCAGCCGATGTCGAGCGCCGCGACGACCTTCGCCCCGGCGAGCGCCGGTACCGCCCGAGCGACGAGATCCTTCCGCGCCTCGTGGACGTGACGGCCGGCGGGCGCCGCGCGAACGCCGACCACGAGCCCGATCGCGAGGGCGAGGATCCCACGCGTGGCGGTCGACCACGTCCGCGCAACGCGGCCGACATCGACGAACACGAGCGCGAGCGACGGCGCGATCGGGATCATCAAACGGGCGTACGGCATCCAATCGCCGCCGACGGCGATCACGACCACGACGTGCACCGCCGCCGCGATCGCGAGCGTCTTCGCGAGCGCCGACGCGCGCGCGAGCGCGAGCGGTGCGAGCACGAGGACCGGCGTGAGCACGACGAGGGTCGCCGCGACCGCATAGGTGATCCCGTGCGCGGCATCGCTCGGCTTCGCTAGCAGCGCTAGCGGCGCAGCTCGACCCCAGACGGCGAGCCGGACGAGCGCGCAAGCAGCGAACGGCCCCACGGCGAGGGCGATCGCCCCCCCGACGGCGCGGGCGGCGCCGAGGTCGAGCGCGAGCGCAGAGCCCGCCTCGCGGGTCGGCCTCCGGGCAACGGCGGCCCCGCCTGCGAGGACGACGGCCCAGACGACGAGCTCGGGTCGAAGCGTCGCGGCAAGCCCTGCCAAGACGGCCGCGCGTCGAGGGCGCTCGAAAGACGCGGCCGCGCACGTGGCGAGCGCCGTCGCCAGGCCCGTTTCCATCCCGCTCGCCGCCCAGGCGCCGATCGGGAACGCCAGCGCCACGATCGCGAGCGCGAAGGCCGCGTGGAGGGTCGCCCGGCGCTCGCCGCCAGCACGCTTCGCGAGCGCGAAGCCGAGGACGGCGCCGCCGACGGTCCACGCGGCGACGCCGAGCACCTTCACGCGCTCGAGGGCTGCGACGAGGTCACCGCCGGCGGCGAGCGGGGCGACCAGCGGCGCCCACGGCAGCGGGGTGACGCCGTCGGTCGACGGGCCGAGCAGGTCGAAGCGGTACCCGGCTCCGGTGACGAGGTTGCGCGCGTAACGCAGCGAGATCAGTGCGTCGTCGACCGTGAAGCCCCACATCGCGAGCGCCGGGAGGAGTGCGCTCGCCCCGCCCGCGACGGCGAGCGCGCGCCGGTACCAAGCGCCATGGGCCATTGTCCACTCTCCTGCAGTCCGCGCCGAAAACTACGAACGAATCGGCGGTCTTTCTACCATTCGTCTGGTCGGAGGGTGGCGCGGAACGACTGCGCGCTGCTCCGGCTCAAGACCGCCAAGACAGAACCAGAAATGCGCAGCTTCGAGATCTTCGTCGAACCCGAGCCGCACCGCACCATGACGTGGACCGATGAGGTGAAGCCGATTGGTGAACCTCCTCCTCCCCCGCGCTCCGGCATGCGCGCGCGACCGAGCGAGGTGCTCGACCTCTTCATCCAGGGCGCGAACGTCACCGCGCGGGTCGCCGAGCGCCATGCCTCGTGCGTCCTCCGCGACCTCGCGTTCGCGCTCGCCGAGCTCATCCCTTCGTCCCGTGGCAAGCGGATCGTGCGCTTCTACGACGACGCCTGGGAGCTCTGCGTCGAGCGCATGGGCTCGAGCGCGACCTTGAGCGTCTACCGCGGCGGCAGCGAGCCCACGGTGCTCGTCTACGATCGCCCGGTCGTCTTCTCGGAGATGTGCGCGAGCGTCGTCGACGCGATCGACGCGACCCTCGCCCGCAACACCAACGCCGCGCGCGTGCCCGTCGCCCGCGAGCTGGTCGAGGTCCGCAGCGCGCTCATCGGCGAGAAGCCTGCTCCCGAGGACCTCGACGACGACGCCTCCTTCGCCCAGCCCGTCTCGGTCGACATCGAGCGCGACGCCCCGATCTCGTTCGCGGCCGAGTTCGCGATGCGCGCGGGCACCCCCGAGGGAAGCGCGTCCGAGACCGGCGTCGAGCGCGCGGACCTGCACGCGCTGCTCGTGCGCGGGCGCATGCGTGCGGAGGTCCGCGGGCGCTCGGTAGAGCTCGGCGATGCGTACCCGTTCCTCTTCGCGGAGCGCCTCCTCGACCTGTCGCGGCGTGCGCTCGACGCCTGGGAGCGAGGTCAGCCGTTCTTCACGCGCATGGATGGCGGCGGCATCATGCTCGGGCTCCGCTCGAACGCGGACGACGACATGCCCCGCGCCGCGCTCACGCTCGGGCCGGGCCGCCTTCCCGGCGACGGCGCCCGCCCCACGCTCACGCTCGTTCCGCGCAGCGACAGCGCCCCGCCGTCGTCGCGTGACGGTGCGCGGCGTGGGACCACGACCTTCCCGGAGCTGTCGCTCTTCGACGTGGTCGAGTCCGCGCTCGCCTTCGGCCGCGCCCTCGTCCGCGCGATCGTTCGCCGTGACCGCGCCCAGGGGTCCAACCTTCGACTCGCTGCCTTCCGCCGGGATCTCCGCGCCACCAGCGACGCGCTCCGCGACGTGCGCCGCCAGGACTCGCGGATCAACCCAGCCCCCGAGTCGTACCGCGCGTTCGCCGAGAGCCGTCGCTCGCGCACCGCCGACGAGTGCGCCCCTCTCTCGACCGCGGCCCGTCTCCGCTACACGCAGCGCTGGCAGGCGCTCGTCCCGGGGATCGATCTTCGCGCGACGTTCCTGTGCGGCGATCGCCTCATCATCGGCGCGGCAGCGGAGACCTACTGCCTCGAGCGCACCACCGGCGACCTCCTCTGGCGCAAGAACACCCCTCGCGCGGCGAGCGTCGTGACGCCGGCTGGCATCGCGCGCATCGGCAACGACGGCGCGATCGCGCTCCACGACTTCGCGACGGGCGACGTCACGCTCCGCACGTGGATCGCGCCGCGTGTCTCTGGCCCCTCCGCCGGCGCGGTGGTGAGCTCGGCCGGGCTCCCGCGCCTCCTCATCGTGACGGAGGGCGAGCGCCACCTCGTCGCGATCGATCTCACGAGCGGCGAGGCACGCTGGCGCTATCTCTGGTCCGCGAGCGGCCGCTCCGGCGCGCTCCGCCTCAAGCGCGCAGGCAAGCTCCTCTATGTCGCCTCGGGCGACAGCGCGCTCACGGCGGTGGACGTCCAGACGGGCGCCGTCGTCTGGCGGATGCGCGATCGGCTCCGCTTCGTCGCGGCCCCGACGGTCGATCACGAGGCGCTCTACGCGATCGCCGGCGGCTCGAGCAGCGCCGCCGCGCTCCACGCGGTGGATCCCTTCTCCGGCGAGAGCAAGTGGTCCGCCCGCCTTCTCTCGGCCCCGAACAGCGTCGAAGGTGCTCCCCTCCTCGCTTCGCCGTCGGTCTGCGTGGCCGTCCGAGCGCGACGCGGGCTCCGCCTCGCAGGATTCCATCGCGAGACCGGCGACCAACTGTTCGAGACCGAGACGCCCGTCGCGCCGGTCGGTACGTCGTGGCTCGCGGTCGACGATCTGCTCGTCGGCAACACGCCCACGGGTGAGCTCGTCGGTGTCGACGCCAAGACGGGTGCGGTCCGCTATCGCCACGCCTTCGGCGGCACGGTCGAGTCCGACGTGCCCCGGCGCCTCGAGCCCGTGCTCCGCTCGGGCGCGCTCTTCGTCCCGCACGTCGACGTGCACGTGTTCCGCCCGAGCGACGGCGCTCATCTCGCCAAGATCGGCCCGTGCGACGCGATCCCGGACCTCCTCCGTGTCGACGAGCGTTGCGACGTCTACGTCGCCGAGGAGAGCGGGCACATGGCCGCGTTTGGCGTCGGCCCTCGCCTCTCGCTCGTGAAGTAAAGACGACACACCGAAGACCGGCTAACGTCCGTCGCGCATGAGAGCGCGCGTGACGTCGGCCGGTCTCGTTGCCTGTGCCGTGGGCGGCATCCTCCTCGGCGGCTGCGACGACGGCAGGCGCGCAGCGCCGCCACCGGCATCCGTCGAGGGCGCGCCCCCGACGAGCGCGGAGCGCGCTGCCGCGCCCATCGAAACGGGCGGCTCGCCGGCATGCGACAAGCCCGCCGCGAAGACGGGCATCTCGAAGCAGGTCGTCCCGATCTTCGGGAAGAGCCGGAGCTACACCCTCGCGGTGCCGGCGACCTACGCATCGGGCACGTCGTACCCTCTCGTCTACGTCCTCCACGGCCACGGCGGCAACGGCGCGAAGGCGCGGAGCGCGATCGACCTCGAGGGCGCGGCGGGCGATCGAGCGATCTTCGTCTACCCCGACGGTCTGGGCGGAGGGTGGGACCTCGACTCGCCGGCGTCGAAGAATGCAGACGTCGCGCTCTTCGATGCCATTCTCGCGATCACGCAGAGCAACTACTGCATCGACCTCCATCGCGTCTTCGTGGCGGGGTTCAGCAACGGCGCCTACATGGCCAATCAGCTCGGGTGCCGCCGGGGCGACCGCATCCGCGCCGTCGCTTCACATGCCGGCGGTGGCCCGTACGAGATGGCGGGCGAATACGACGAGCGCGGTCATCTCTCGTGCAAGGGAGGCGCCGTCGGAAGCCTCGTCGTGCACGGCCTCTCGGACGGCACCGTCGCACCGAGCGAGGGTCAGAAGAGCATCGACCACTGGACCCAGACGAACCGCTGCTCGGGCAGCGTGGCCTCGTCTCCGACGGGCTGCGTGTCCTATCAGGGCTGCGCTCGGCCCGTGACGGCATGCAAGATCCCCGGCCTCGGCCACGGTCTCTGGCCGCAGGCGAAGCAGATCACCTGGGCGTTCTTCGACGCACAGAAGTGAGCTTCGATCAGGGCGGCGAGAGCACGTCGACGACGGCGAACGCGCCCTGCGGCTCGCCCGGCGCCACGGCAAGGCGCGCCACGGCGACGCCCTTCTCGTGCGCGGCTGCGGCGATCGCACGTGCCGCTTTGTCGCCGCCCTTCGCGGTGATCTTGAAGACCCCGCGCTCGAAGACGTCGGCGAGGAACGCGATCTGGCTCGCGACCTTCTCGGCATCGCCATCGACGGCTCGGTAGGCGACCTGCGCGACCGCCCCTGCGGGCAGCGGACCGAAGCTGACGCCCGCATCGCCATCCGCGGGCGCCTCGCTCGGTCGCGGAGCCACCTTCGGCGGCGGCGCGATCGTCGAGACGATCCGCGCGTCGATCGGGAGCGGCGCCGGCGCAGCAACCGCCGTGATGCCGGCGCCACGCGCGAGCTGCCAGGTGCGCTGGGTCAGGCTATCGAGCGTGACCGCGCCCTTCGCGAGCGGACCGATGAGCGACGTCTGCTGATCGAGGCCGGTGTTCTCGATCTGGCCGAGCCGTTCGACGAGAACGAGCGCCTCGGGCGCGCCGCCCACGCTCGCCGCGAGCGGCAGCGCTTCCTTCGCGGCTAGACGACGCGCGATGCCGGGCACATCGCTCTTCGCGCGGGAAAGGCCCTCGATCCACGCCTTCGACCAATCGCGAACAGTGACCTCGCGGCTTTCGAGCAGCGCCTTCGGCGCGACCGCCACGATCGGAACGAAGCGCGAGGCGTCCGCCGTGGAGAACGCGCGCGGCCGCTCATCCGGCACGCCCTTGACCAGCGCGGCGAACGACGCAGCCTTCGCCTCCGGAGTCCCCGGCGCGACCATCTGGATCCGCGACGGCGCCACGCCCAGCAGATCGAGCGCGAAGAGGCCGAGCAACGTCGCCGACTCGCTCCCCGCGGCGCGGGCCGTCGCATCGGTCATCGTCGTCGGGCCGAGCGCCACGAGCTTGACCTCGTCTCCCGCAGGAGGCGCCTTGAGGAGGGCCCCTGCCGACGCGCGGACCTCCTCGCGCCCATGCGAGAATCCGACGACGAGGAAGACGGTCGGCTCCAGCGCTCGCAGCCGCTCGAACGACGCGACGAACGCCGGCAGCGGGAGCACCGCGATGTCGGCACCCTGCGGATCGGCTCCACCGCGCGCGAGGCGTGCCTCGATCGCGTCGAGCGACGACTCGGGCGCGAGCTCCATCGTCGGAGACGTCCCCGGCGGAGCGCCCGCCGGCGGGGCGAGCGCCGCGCCGGCCGCGACGAGCTCCCAGCCGAGCGCCGTCACGCGGAGCGGCTTGTCGTCCTTCGGCGCCCCCGCCTCCAGGGTGGCGGTCGCGACGCCCGCGTCGTCGGCAGCAGCGAGGCCGCCTGCTTCGGCCCCCGCATCCGCGGCCGGCGCCTCTTTCACCTCGGCGACCTCCGCAGGCGCCTCGTGCTTCGATCGCTCGCGCGAGACGAGCGAGGACACGAGTGCGATGGTCAGGATCGCGATGATGAAGAAGGTCGCGTAGCGCTTCATCGCTTCGTCACCTGTCTCCGCTCGTAGCCGGCGCAGCGGCGTCGTCGCCCGACGCGGACGCGGCGCCCGATGCGGACGCCGAAGCCGACGCTGTAGCTGAGGCGGCGGGGGCCGTTCCCTTCTCGTCCGGGAACACGGGGCTCACGCCGCCGAGGAAGTAGGCGACCCGCGCCATCGTCCGCGAACCGGACCTCGCGTAGCGATCACCCTCACGCACGAAGAGCGGCTTCGATGCAAAGTCCACCGCGACGAGGACGTTGGCGACCACGAGGAGGACGATCGCGAAGACGTCGCCGACCATCGCCAGGCCTCCACCGAGGCTCGTTCGCTTGAGGAGACGATCCGCGACGAACGCCGGGAAACCGACGACGACCACCAGCGCGATGATCAAGCGCGCCCAGAAGGAGTCGGTGACGAGCCCCACCAGCGACATCATCGCGACGAGCGTGACGAGCCCGCCGAGGAGCACCCCGATGAGCCGCACGATCCGCATCACCCGGCGCATCGTCGACGATGCGCCGGAGCTGCCCGAAGACGATTTGCCGGCCGACGGCTTCGCCGTGCTCGACGTCTTCTTCGGCAGGAGGTCGCCTTCCTTGGACACGCGGACCGGAGAGGACGACAACGGGCCCCGGACGTCAACCTCCAATGGACGAGCGCTAGCGCAAGGGGTCCACTCTCCGGTGGCCCGGGCCGCCCAGCGATATGGCCCTGCCTGTGCGGAGCACTTGGCTGCAGGCACGCTGACTCAGCGGAAGAGCGCGTTCAGTGCCGCGCCCGATGCTGCATCCTGCAGGCCATCGAAGCGCCCTTCGCGCAGGACCGGTTCGGCCGCACGCATCAACCCACCCCACGCCGCACGGGCCAGCGCGCCGCCCAGGCTGACCCGACGCACACCCAGCTCGGCGATCTGCTGCAGCGAGAACGGCACTGGCCCGCCCACCAGCAGATTGACCGGCTTGGGCGCGACCGCGGCCACCACCGCGCTGATCTGCTCGACGGTGCTGATGCCGGGGGCATACAGCACATCGGCACCGGCAGCGGCGAACGCGCGCAGGCGCTCCAGCGTGTCCTCCAGGTCCGGCACGCCAACGAAGAAGTTCTCCGCCCGCGCGACGAGCAGGACCTCCTCACCGGAGCGGTCGATCGCCTCGCGGGCGGCACGCAGCCGCGCCAGCGCCTGCTCCAGCGGACGCACCGGCTGCGCGGCCACACCGCTGGCATCTTCAATCGACAGCGCCGCGATACCGGTATCGATCGCGGCCAGCACCGCGTCGGCCACCTCCAGCGACGTCGCGCCGAAGCCATCGCCGAAATCCGCGTTCAGCGGAAGCGCAGTCGCGCCTGCCATCAGGCGCAGATGCTCGAGCGTAGCCTCCAGCGAAACTGCACCATCGGGCCGGCCCTCGCTCCACGCGCAACCAGCACTGGTCGACGCCAGCGCCTGGAAGCCCTGGCGTTCCAGGTAGCGGGCGCTACCCACGTCCCACGGGTTCGGCAGCACGAAGCAGCCCTGCGCATGCAGCTGGCGGAAGGTGGCACGCTTGCGCGGGAGATCAGGATCGAGCGTGGGCATGGCAGGTCTCCGCGGTGTCCGCGCAAGGCGGAGGGGACGACGCCCTGCAACGTACTCCGCCGATGATCGCCGCTCGAGCGGGCGGCCAGCTGCATGGGCCGAGCTTGCTTTCGAGTCACGCTCGGTCATTCAGCGGCGCGGAGGCTGCGCGAAACGCGGGTCCGCCGGGAACGGGCTCGCCGTGTCACGGAGGCGAAGCTCGCTCTGGGAGACGAAGGAGTCGCCGCGCTCGCCGAAGAGGGCGACGCCGATGACACCCACGTTGCGGGCCGAGCCCGTCTGGGCTGCGTAGGACTCGCCGACCGAGGCGAAGCGGAATGCAGCGACCGCGCTCGTGCTCTGGCGGAAGCCTTCGATCTCGAGGGTCGCAAACGGGAGCAGGACGTAGCCGCGACTCTCTGTGGTGCCGGGCTTGCCGTTGATGACGTCGAGCCCGTCGACCGTCACGACCGACTCGAAGCGATGGCTCGTGTGGTTCGTGAGGACGATCGAGTAGCGCTGTCCCGCCTGACCGACGACCATCGTGCGGTCGCCGACGTGCACCGCCTCGAGCGGCTCACCGCTCGCGTCCTTGATCGCGATCGACACCGCGCCGCCGCCGGCGGCGACGTCTCGGCGCGTGTCGCGCTGCGCATGGAGATTCGCCATCGCGTCGACGCCACGACGGTCGTTGTAGTGGAGCGTGGCGACCGCGAACGGACGGCTCGAGTCACGAACGAACGTGACGTCGTGGACGCGCGACCTGCGGCTCTCGCCCCACTCGGTCCCGAGGCCCGGCCGGCTCTCGGGCGCCGGCTCGCGCGCGGCGGAGGCGCTCTCCTGCCGCGGCGGAGCCGCTGACGGCTGGACTGCATCGACGCTGGCCCGCGGAGCCTCGGCCGCGCTCTCGAAGGAGTCCGCCATGGCCGGGCCCGACCGCGAGGCCCCCTCCGCCGAGCCACCGCCGGTGGGTGACGACGCGTCCTTCCGTGCGCCGCCGCCGCAGCCGGCGAGGACCAGGACCAAGCAGAGGAACAACCAGATCTTCTTCGTCGACACCATCGCGGCCTCCAGTGATGAAGGAACGCGGCCCGCCGGCGGCCCTTACAGCCCGACGAGCTGCGCTTGACGAGCGGTGGATACGAGCGGGCGGGACGTCAGCGCAGCGTGAGGAGGAGGCTCTTCATGTGCGGATCGCGCCCGCCTGCGCCGGGAAAGTCCGGGGCATCGGGGAGGTCCTTGAGCTGCATGACCTCTCGGCCGGCCGCGCGGGCGCCTTCGTGGACGAGCCGCCGGAGCTTCTGGCGCGCCATTCCGCGATGGTTGCAGCACGCGAGGATGCGTCCGCCCGGCGCCACGACGGCCGCCGCGAGCGCGACGAGCTCGTCGTAGTCACTCTCGGCCACGAAGCGACGCTTCTTCGTCGACGAGTAGCTCGGAGGATCGACGATGACGAGATCGAAGCGCTCCTCCTTCTTCGCAGCCTTCGCGAGCCACGTGAAGGCGTCCTCCCCGACGAACGAGTGGTCGCGACCGAGCTCGAGGCCCGCGAGCCGGAAGCCCGCGCGTCCGCGCTCGAGCGCCGCGAGCGCCGCGTCGACGCTCACCGTTCGCCTCGCCCCTCCAACCGCCGCGACGACGCTGAACGCGCACGTATAAGCGAAGAGGTTCGCCACCGCCGCGCCACGTGCCGTCTCGCGGACCGCGCGCCGGTTGAGGCGCTGATCGAGGAAGATGCCCGTCGAGAGCCCGTCACCGAGGCGGATCCCGAACGGGACGCCCTCTTCGTGCACGACGATCTCGTCCGGCGCCGCCGTCCCTCGCACAGGCGCGCGCGGCGCGAGATCCTCGCGCCGCGTGTCGACGAGCACGTTCGCCTGCTTCGGTCGCAGCTTGAGGTACACACCGTCGAACCCGAGCGCGTCGAGGGCGTCGAGCAAGCGGTCACGCCGGCCCGGCACCTCCCATTCCTCGGACACGTAGAGCTGCGCGACGAGATGCTCGCCGTAGACGTCCACCGCGAGGCCGGGGAGCGCGTCGCCTTCCTCGTTCACCAGCCGAAACGCGGTCGTCCTTCGCTCGGCCGGGTCGCGGTCCGCACTGCGGCCGAGCCCCCATCGCCGCTCGACCGCGAGCGCGAGCGCGCGATCGAGCGCTCGGCGATCGTCGTAGATCGCGTACCCCTCGTCTCCGCGCTCGAGCCAAACGTCCATCTCCGCGCGCGCGAGGTCGTCGCGGACGACGAGCCGGCGCTTCGTGGAGGGATGTTCGAGCTCGATCGCGACGGCATGGAGCATCAGCCTCGGCGCGGCGCTCCCTCGATACAGGACGTCGCCCGCGATCGGCGCGCCCGCGTGCGCGAGCTGCACTCGGGCCTGATGCGTCCGCCCGGTCTCGAGGACGAGATCGAGGAGCGCCCGTTCCCCGCGATGGCCGCGGAGCGCGACCTGCGTCACCGCACGTTGCCCTTGCTGCGCCGGTCTCGGGCCGCGCCGTGTGTCGCGTCCATGCGCGCGTCGCGGCACCACCTCCATGCGCCCGCTCTCGCCCTTGACCAGATCGTCATCGAGCCTCGCCTCGCGCTTGCCCTTCGGCCAGCCCACGACGCCCGCGACGTAGCGCTTCTTCAGCTGCCGCTTCTCGAGCTGCGCGGCGATCGCGGCGTTGACCTCGGGCCTCTTCGTGAAGAGGACGACGCCGCTCGTATCGCGGTCGAGGCGCTGGTGGACGCCGAGATAGACCGTCTCCTTCCCTTCGCGCGCCGCGAGGAACGAGCGTACGCGGAGCACGAGATCGTCGGGGCGATCCGGCTGAGCTGCCTGGCTCGGGACCCCCGCCGGCTTGTGGACGGCGATGAGGTCCTCATCCTCGTAGAGGACGTGCTCCTGCCTGAAATCTGGCCACACGCGTGCTCGGTCCATTCGCGGCGCGGCACCCTAGCAGCCTTCGCGCGCGCGCGATGCCCGGTGAGCGCGGCCCCGCAAAACGGAGTGGCGCGGCGGGCCCGATCAGCTCAGTTGGGCTCGAGGCCGATCTCGGCGAGGGACGGGTTCGAGTCCTTGTCGCGCTCGAGGCGCTCGAGGCCGCGCTTGTGCAGCACGAGCGTCGCCCGCTCCGTGTACGACCGTCCGCCCGACTCGAGCGCGACGGTGACCGGCATGCGATAGCAGCGCGGCGCATCGATGAAACGGACCCGTCGGCTCGCGTCGTCGAGCACGGGGACCGGCTTGGTCGCGTCGTCGAGCCGCGCGAAGATCGGCGAGAGGTCGTAGCGGAAGACGTGCTTCACGCGACGCACACCCGAGCGAACGAGCTGGGCGTTCGGGACCACTTCGCCGCGGTGCTCGTACGTGAGGACCATGATCGGCGTGAACGCGCCGCACTCCGGGTTGAGCGCGTCGGGCAGGCTCGAGACGCTCTGATTGAACGACTCGCGCGCGGTCACGACGATGTCGCGCGTGGGAAGGCGGCGATGCGGGGCCCGGTACCGGCTGATCCGCTGAGCGCCCCACACACGCTGCACGCGGTGGGTCATCCAGTTGCGACCGATCTCCTTGATGCGATCCTTGCCGGCGTAGACGAGACCGGCGGCGATCGCGAGGACGACGACGCCCGAGCTCACCGTGGTCGCTGCGTTCGCCTGGTTCATGAGGGCGATCTGCCAAGCGAAGGCCCACGTGGACGCGAGCACGGCGACGAACGCGGCGATCCAGTGGTACGCGCGCTCCGCGACCTGGAAGGTCTCTTGTTCGAGGAAGAGGACTTCCTGGAAGTGCTTCTTGAGACGGCTCGAGCGCTCGAGATACCTCTCGAGCGCGTATGGCGACGCCGGGTCCGCGTTGGTGAACCCCTGTGCCTCGCGGTAGGCGAGCTCCTCGGAGAGCGCCTGGGCGAGACGCGCCTCCACTTCGGCGACCACGGGGGCGAGACGGACGGCGTGCCGGCTCTTCGACTCGATGACGTTGGAGAGCGCGCGCTCGGCGCCGGCGAGCATCTCCAAGAGACGGACGCTCACGTACTCGTCGACGAGCTTGCGCTCGCAGGTGAGCTCCGACGGCTCTTCGTTCTCCGCGCGCGTGAGCCGCTCGCGCGACTCCTGCGCGATCCTCAGCGCGGCCTCGATCCAGATCGTGAGCGCGTCCTCGAGCTCACTGTGCGGCGCGGTCGCGAAGAGCGAGGCGGCGAGACGGCAGTGACGCTTGAAGCCGTCGCTCGCGCGCGCGAGCTGGTTCGCCATCGCGAGCGCTCCACGACGGAGGGCGTCGATCGTGACGGTGTCCGAGGCCGGCGCGACAGCGGGGCCGTCGAGCCGCGTGAACGCTTGCATCTGATCCCACGGCAGGTGGCGCACGAAGGCGTTCTGCGGGATCTGGATCTCGACGCGCAGGGAGTACGGCGCCGGCTTCCCGTTCTCCGTGTCCGGCAGCGGAAGCGAGAGGCTCCACTCGAGGCGCGACGCATCGTGCACCCCGACGCGAACCTTGCCGGCTTCCTCCGTCGCCGCTTCCGTGGCGGCAAATGCTTCCTGCGTCAGTTCGACAATCGCCATGGAAAGTTCACAGAACCGTCACACACCCACCTCTCATCTATTGACGGATAACTCTCCGACCTGCAATCGAAATCTTGGAACTTACATGCGTAACGATTGTCGCAGCATTGCAGGTTGACACGATGCGCGACGGGACACCCTGAGGGGCGGTCGCCCAAAACGATCGCGGCCGGCAAGCGCGAGTCGCGCCGCCGGCCGCTTCGAGACGCGCCACACGCGCGCCTAGATCAGCGACTTCACATCGAAAGGCCGCCGTCGACGTCGATCGTGCGACCATCGAAGTAGTCGCACTCGAGGACGAAGCGGACCGCGAGCCAGATGTCCTCGGGGAGGCCGATGCGACCGACAGGGATCGCTGCGACCAGCGCATCGCGCGCCTTCTGGTTCATTCCCTGGGTCATCGGGGTCTCGATCATCCCGGGAGCAACGGCGCCGACCCGGACCCCGAACGGCGCGAACTCCCGCGACCACGTCACGGTGTTCGCGGCGAGGGCCGCCTTGGCCGCGGTGTAGTTCGACTGCCCGCGGTTGCCGTGCCGCGCGATGCTCGAGATGTTCACGATGACCCCGGGGCGCTGGTTCGACTCGACCATCTTCGCGACGACGTCGCGCGTGAGCAGCGTGGCGCCGGTCAGGTTGACTCCGATGACCGCGTCCCACTGCTCCTTCGTGAGCTTCTTCACCTGACCGGACTCCCGGTCCTTCTTCACGAGGAGGCCGTCACGCAGAATGCCGGCGTTGTTGATGAGGCCGTTGAGCCCGCCCATCGCGCCATGAGCCCACTCGACGTACGAAGCAATGTCGGCCTCGTTCGCCACGTCGAGGCGGCGCGCGTGGATCTTCCCGCGCAGCCCCTTCGCCGCCTCGACCGTCTCGGCAAGCCCCACCTCGTTCACGTCGGCGATGGCGACCTGAGCGCCCGCCTCGGCGAGGCGCTGCGCGAAATGACGACCCATCCCCTGGGCGCCGCCCGACACGATGATCTTGAGGTCTTCTAGCTTCATGGCGCACGACTTTAGCCCTGCTGCGCGCCCCGGATCTACGGTGAGGCATCCGCTACCAGCGGATCCATCCGAGCTCCGAAGCCACGACGAGGGCGAGCGCGACCGCCGCGACCTCGACGGCGAAACGCGCGCTCCGCTTGAGGAGGCGGTAGCCGACGCAGAGGAGGACCGCGGCGACGAGGAGCGCCGGCACGCCGGTGTGGACCGAAAGCCAGCGGACGAGCGCCTTGCTTCCGGCCAGCACGCTGGACCAGCTCAATGCCGCGAGGGCGGACCTGACGAGGTCCCACGAGGCGACCGTCACTCGGGCGATCGGGCCACGTTCGGCGCGTGACGGCCAACTTCGGCGCAAGGGGCCCCTCGCCCGAGGGGTCGGAACGGGGAACGGGGAAACAGGGAACAGGCAATGGAGAACACCGAACTGGCTGAACTCGCCGTTTTCCGTTCATTCCCTGTTCCGTGGCCCGGCATGCGTCGGGTCGGCTCATCCGAACGGCGTTGAAGGGCAAGTCCCCGACCTCACATGAGCCGGAAACGAGCCGGACGGCCCGAGCTCCGCCGGCTGCAGGATTGTCGGCGGGCGCGCCCGGTTCGATAGTAACATCGCCCGATCCGTCATGAGCGAGATCGGCGACGAAGTGCTGGCAAGGGCTGCGCATGTGCTCGTGGCGACCGCGCTGCGGGTCGCCGAGGGCGAACGCTTCGTGGTCGTCGGCGACGTCGCGACGATGCCGATCCTCGCAGCGCTCGAGCGCGCTGGACGCGCGGCGGGCGCCGAAGTGGCGATCCTGCGGCTCGACCAGCTCAAGAGCTACTCGACGAATCACTCCGGGGAGCGCCCGCACAAGGTCCTTCCGGACGGCGTGCGCCGCGCAATGCTCTCGGCACAGGCGAGCGTCTTCGTGGCCTCCGCCGCTCGCGCGGAGTCGTCGATGCGCGACCAGCTGAAGCACATCGTCGGCGCGTGCCGAGGCCGCCATGCCCACCTGCCCGGCATCACGCCCGCGGCTTTCGCGGCCGGGCTCGTCACCGACCAATCGACGATCGCCGCGTCGGGGTCGGCGCTGCTCCATCTCCTCGAGGTCGGGCGCGAGATCGTCTCCACGAGCGCAGAGGGGACGAACCTCGTCGTCCACCCCGGCGCGCGCCGCTGGGTCGCGCGCCTCGGCGCGATCCAGCCGGGTGAGTCCGTCGTTTACCCGACCGGCTCGCTCTGCGTCGCGCCCGAGAGCGTGCGCGGGGTCTTCGCGGCGACGGCGAGCCTCGGCGAGTTCTTCGGCGCACGCGAGCGTCTCCTCCGCGAGCCGATCCTCTTCGACATCGATGAGGGCATCGTGAAGCGCGTCCGCTGCCCGGGCAGCCCCGAGCTGGTGCGTGACGTCGAGGCGATGCTGGCGGTCGCGCCGAACTCGGAGCGGGTCGGGCTCGTCGTGCTCGGGGTGAATCCGAGCGCGCCGGCGCCGGTCGGTGCCGTCGCCGTCGATCAGCACCGGCCCGGGCTGCACCTCGTGATCGGCGATCCGCAGTCCACGCTCACCGCGGCGGGATGGTCGGCTCGGACGAGCTTCGCGGCGTGCCAGTCAGCCAGCACGGTCCACGTCGACGGGGTCCCCGTCGCGGAGGGCGGCCGGCTCCTGCTTTCCTGAGCCAGGACGACCACTTATCTCCTATTTTCATAACTTTACAGCGCACTCCTTCATCTTGTGAGTGAGCCTTTGGCTCGTTCGCGCTCGTGTGAATCGAACGCACACTAGCGGCGGCGTCGAGAACGGGTCATAAGCGAACAGTAGCGAGACGTTCCCGATGACGATTCACGTCACGCCTCCGGCCAGCTCGGCGCTCGACGCGCCCGCGGTCGACTCCGGTCGCCCTGCTGCGGCGAGTGAGCGCTCGCGCATGTTCGGCGTCATCGGGCTTGCTGCCGTCATGCTCGTCGCAACGAGTGTGTTCTGGGCGTTCGAGGCGTTGCCCTTCCAGGATCTGCCGGCACACGCCGGGCTGATCGCCATGCGGCACCGGTTCGAGACGTCCGCGTTCGAGCAGCAGTTCTACGTGCTCGCTCCGCACATCGGGCCGTACTCGCTGTTCCGCTTCCTCGGTGAGGCATTCGTGCGCGTCATCGGCCCGGTCGGGGCCGTCCGCGCGCTCGGCACGCTGCCGGTCATCGCCACGCCGCTCGCGATGCTCTTCGCGCGTCGCCGCCTCTACAACGACACCTCGCCGACCTACGGCTTCCTCGGCGTGGCGCTGTCCTTCGGGATCATGACCCTCCTCGGCTTCGCCAGCTATCTGCTCGGCGTCGCCGTCATGCTCGTCGGGCTCACGCTGTGGCTCGATCTGCTCGCGGCCACCGACGATGCGGTCGATCCGCGCGCGGTCCGGCGACGCGAGCTGATCGTCGCCGCGTACGCCCCGCTGATGTTCGTCGCTCACGGGCACGCGTTCCTTCTCTTCCTGCTCTGCGCCGCGATCGCCGCGGTGGTGACCGGCGATCGCCTGCAGCGCCTCGTCCGGCTCCGTGCGCTCGCCCCAGCGTTCCTCCTCGCGGCGTGGGTCGCGTGGATCGAGCGCGGAACGACGACGCCACCGGGCTCCGTCCCGCAGGTCAATCAGCTGATCCCGCGCTTCCAGGGGCCGGCCGACAAGCTCGGACTGCTCATCAGCCCGACGCTGATGACCCGCACCGGGATCGACTTCCTCCTCGGGGTCGTCATCCTCGCGTTCGCGGTCGCGTGCGCGATCGTCACCGTACGCTCGCTCGGCTTCCGCACGGGCGCCAGGATCGACGCGCCCACGGACGTCCGCCACAGCCGCGCGCTCTACGCGTGCGCGGCGGCGATCGCCCTCGCGTTCGTCGCCCTTCCGCACGCGGTCGGTTGGTTCGGCTTCGTCGACGGCCGGCTCGTCCCCGTCGCCCTCATCCTCGCACTCCTCGGGATCCGGCGCCCCGTGCTCCCGCGCTCGTTCTCGCTCGGTCTCCACTACGGTCCGCCGCTCGTCGCATCGACGATCAGCGTCCTCGCGCTCGTGGCCTCGTATCGATTCCAGGACGAGGCCCGCGGCTACAAGGAGGTGCTTGCCCGCGTGCCGGCGGAGTCACGCCTCCTCAACCTGCCGATCGACCCGAACAGCGACGTCTTCACCGCGCATCCGTTCATCCACTACGACAAGCTCGTGCTCGTCGAGCGTCCGATCGTGGTGAGCGACATCTGGTTCCATCAGGGCTCGGCGCTCTACCCGACCCCGGAGAACCCGGCGCTCCGGCTGCCAGCGAGCTACAGCGAGAGCAACCTCAAGTTCATCGACTGGCCCGCGTACCACCTCGACGACTGGGACTACGTCCTGATCCGCACGCGGCCGAACGCTGACCAGCCGCACACCCCGGATCGTCTCGCGCTCGAGGAGCATAGCGGCGGTTGGTGGCTGTTCCGCCGCGTAGAGACTCACGGGGGGTCCTGATGTCATCACACGTTCGAATCGCTCTCGCCTCTGTCGCCATCGCCCTCCCCGCGGCCATCCTCGGGCTGGCCTGCAGCGAGACGGGACCCGACGCACCTCCGCGGACGAACGGCTGCATCGATCGCGACTGCAACTACGAAGGGAGCATCGCAGCACCGAAGCCGGACGGCGGCACGCTCCCCGACGGCGCGCCGATCGCCTACCCAGACCCGCTCGAGGGCACGACGAAGGCGGCCACGCTGGTGAAGGGGCGCTTCCGCTTCAGCGAGGGGCCGGTGTGGATCGGCGGGCGCCTTCTCTTCACGGAGATCCCGGCGAACGTAATCCACGAGGTCCTCCCCGACGGCGGCACCACGCAGTTCCGCACCAACAGCGGCGGCGCGAACGGCCTCGCGGTCGACAACCAGGGGCGACTCATCGCGTGCGAAGGCACCGCCAAGCGCGTCACGAGGAGCGACGCGACCAAGGGCGCAGCGACGACGGCGCTCGCCGAGGGATACGACAACGCCGAGCTGAACGCGCCGAACGACGTCATCGTGCGCGCCGACGGCAACATCTATTTCACCGACCCGAACTACTCCAGCAACCCGAACACGCAGGACGACGAAGCGGTCTACCGCATCGATCCGCAGGGCGGCCTGTCAAGGGTCGCACACGACTTCGACAAGCCGAACGGGATCGCTCTCTCCCCCGACCAGGGAACGCTCTACGTCGTCGACAACGGCGCGGGGAAGCTCCTCGCGGCCCCGGTGGACGCGGCCGGTGTCCCGGGCACGTTCACCACGCTCGCCGACGTGCCCGGCGGCGACGGGATGACGGTCGACGACGCGGGCAACCTCTACGTCGCCGACGACGCCGGGATCGACGTCTTCGACAAGACCGGCAAGAAGCTCGGCACGATCACCGTCGACGTCAAGCCGTCGAACTGCACGTTCGGCGGCGACGACCGGCGAACGCTCTACATCACCGCGAACGGGCCCGATCCGGGCGATGGCGGCCGGAACCCGCAGACGGGTCTCTACTCGATCCGGCTCAACGTGCCCGGCTTGCCCTGATCCTGGCAATTCACTAAACAGCGAGGCGAATGCGCCTCGTCGTCTTCGGAGCCGGCTACGTCGGCCTCGTCAGCGGAACCGGACTCTCCGACCTCGGTCACGACGTCCTCGTCTTCGACATCGACCCCGAGAAGATCGCGAAGCTCTCGGACGGACGCGTGCCGATCTACGAGCCGGGCCTCGCCGACCTCATCCATCGCAACCAGCGTTCCGGGCGGCTCCAGTTCCGGAGCGCCATCCCGGAGCCGTTCGACGCTGCGGACGCATACTTCATCGCGGTCGGTACGCCACCGGGCGCCGACGGCGCGGCCGACCTCTCCGCCGTCATGGCAGCCGCCGACACGATCGCGAAGGTCGCTTCCAAGCAGGCGATCGTCGTCGTGAAGAGCACCGTTCCGGTCGGCACCTGCGACGCGGTCCAGGCGCGCCTCGCGAGCGCGAAGGTCCCCCTCGAGGTCGTCTCGAACCCGGAGTTCCTGAAGGAAGGCGACGCGGTCAACGACTTCTTCAAGCCCGATCGCGTCGTCGTCGGAGCGCGAAGCGAGGAGGCTCGCCAGATGCTCCGCGACCTGTACGCGCCGCTGCAGCTCTCGGGCGAGCGCCTCGTCGTGACGGATCCGCGATCGAGCGAGCTCATCAAGTACGCGTCGAACACGATGCTCGCCGTGCGCATCTCGTTCATGAACGAGATGTCGCGCCTCTGCCACGCCACCGGCGCCGACATCCACTCGGTCCGCCTCGGGGTCGGCACCGACTCGCGCATCGGCAAGAAGTTCCTCTACGCGGGCCCGGGCTACGGCGGCTCGTGCTTCCCGAAGGACGTGCAGGCGCTCTCGGCACTCGGGCGCGAGCACGGCATTCCGATGCGCATCGCCGAGGCGGCGCACGGCGCGAACGAAGAGCAAGCGCGCTTCCTCGGGCAGCTCGTCGAGGCAGCCCTCGGGGGCGTCATGGGCAAGAAGATCGCCCTCTGGGGGCTCGCCTTCAAGCCCGAGACCGACGACATCCGCGAGTCCCCGGCGGTGAAGCTGACCAAGGGCCTGCTCGAGAAGGGCGCCACCGTCTCGTGCCACGACCCCGAGGCCGGCGCGAACTTCGCCAAGCTGTTCGGCGCAGGCGTCACCGTGAAAGAACGCGACTACGACGCGCTCGACGGTGCACACGCGCTCGTCCTCCTCACCGAATGGCGCAGCTACCGCGCGCCGAACTTCGCCGAGATGGAGCGTCGGCTCGTCCCGACCGACGCCGGTGGCGCGCCGGTCCTCGTCGATGCGCGCAACATCTGGCGTCCGAGCGACGTGATCCGCGCCGGGCTCCGCTACCAAGGCATCGGCGTGGCTGCGAGCAGGCTGGCCGACCGGCCGTCGCAGCGCTAAGCGTCTCGTCATGCGACGGTGGCTGGTCACGGGAGGAGTGGGCTTCATCGGCCACCACCTCACGCGCGCGCTCCTCGGTCGCGGCGACTTCGTCACCGTGCTCGACGACTTCTCGGACGCGCCGTACCCGACGCGCCTCAAGCGACGTCATGCGGAGGTCCTCTCGCGGGAGTTCGCCGGCCGCATCGAGATCGTCGACGCGTGCATCACGAACCGCGAGACCGCGGCGCGACTCACCGCCGGGACGAGCGGCGTGCTCCATCTCGCCGGCCTCGCCGGCGTGCGTCCGTCGTTCGCCGATCCGGCGCGATACTCGGTCGTGAACATCGAAGGCACCGCGACGTTGCTCGACGCCGCGCAGCGCGCGGGGACGCCGCTCTTCCTCTTCGCGTCGAGCTCCTCCGTCTACGGCAACGCCACACCGCTCCCGGCGAACGAGGACGCTCCCGCGATCGTCCCCGAGTCGCCCTACGCCGCGACCAAGCGGGCCGCCGAGCTCGTGATCGCGTCGATGGTCCGGAAGACGCCGGCGATGCGCTGTCCCCTCCTCCGCTTCTTCACGGTCTACGGGCCGTGGCAGCGGCCCGAGATGGCGATCACGAGCTTCCTCCGCAGCGCCATCGCGGGCAAGCCGATCACGATGTTCGGCGACGGCTCCATGCGCCGCGACTTCACCCACGTCGAAGACATCGTCCGCGGCATCCTGGCGGCGACCGACCGCGCGCCCAGCGGCGTGCGCCCGTACAACCTCGGCTCCGGGGCACCGGTCACCCTCTCGGAGCTCGTGACCGCGATGGGCCGCGCCGCCGGCCGCGAGATCCAGATCGAGCGAGCGCCGATCCCCCTCGGCGACGTCGAGGCGACCTTCGCGGACATCTCCCGTGCGCGCACCGAGCTCGAGTGGCAGCCGCGAATCGTCCTCGACGAAGGTCTCGCGACCGTCGTGAAGTGGCTCGAGTCCGAGAAGGCGTAGCGCACGCCGCGAAGCAACGGACCGGTCCTCGACCGCGAAACGGGTGGGAATCCGCCGCCGCCGCGTCTCCTTCGATGATCGAAGCGCAGCCGAGGGCATGCGAACAGAGATAGCGCCGGGCGTCGAAGCTCCCGGCATCCCCGGATTCTTCGCCGTCCCGAGCGCTCTCGGGCCTCCGCCGCAGCGCGGACGAGCCGGACTTGTGTCTTGCGTTTGCAGCGACGACGGGGCATTTCGCACGTGATGTCGGTGGGGGATCGCACAGTCGGGATGGAGCTCGTCAGAGCCCTCTCGGAGCTGGCCACGAGCGTGCAACGGGGCCGCACGGTCGAGGACGTGCTTCGAATCGCAGGCGAAGGCTGCGCGCGGCTCGGGATCCGCTTGCTCGTCTTCCAAATCGACGGCGACGATCTCGTCCTCCGTTCCCTCTCGACGTCGCCTGAGCGCTACGACGCAGTCGAGCGCCTGATCGAGACGCGCATCATCGGCCTACGTGCGCCGCTCGATCGTTGCGAACCTGCCGCCGAGATCGTCACGAGGCGCACGAGCGTCCATCGGCCCGACCTCGATCTGTTCGTGCGCTTCATCATCGCCGCGACGGGGCGCGATCCCCTCCCCCTCGACGCCTCGCCCGCGACGTCGGGGATCTCGAACGGCGTGGTCACGCCTCTGTTCGTGCACGAGGAGCCGTGGGGGCTCCTGCTGATGCTCTCACCGTCGCTTCGCTCGGAAGACGCCGCGGCGGTCGCGCTGTTCGCCACCCATGTCGGCGCCGCCTTGGAGGTCGCCGAGTTCGTCCGGACGCTCCAGCAGACACAAGAGGAGCTCATCGCGCGCGAGCGACTCGCCACGATCGGCGAGCTCGCGGCAGCCGTGGCGCACGAGATCCGCAACCCGCTCGGCGTCCTCTTCAACTCCGTCGCCACCCTCCGCCACCTCGTTCAAGGAACGCTGGGTAGGTCGCGGCGCTCGGATGCGGAGGTGCTGCTCTCGATCGTGAGCGAAGAGACCGAGAACCTCAACGAGATCGTCACCGATCTGCTCGAGCTCGCGCGGCCGTGGGCGATGCGCACGAAGGAGACGTCGCTCGCGAGCGTCGTTCGCGACGTCGCGAAGGCCGTGCCTCGCTTACCGGAGGGGTCGGCGGTCGACGTGCAGATCGAGCTCTGCGCGGAGATGCCGCCCGTCGAGATCGACGCCCGCATGGTCCGGCAGGCGCTGCTCAACCTCGTCGTCAACGCCCTCCAGGCCATGCCGGCGGGCGGCACGCTCGAGATCGCCACGCGGATCGAACATCGGGACGACGACCGCTCGTTCGCCTGCATCGACGTGACCGACACGGGCGCGGGGATCAGGCTCGAGGATCACGCACGTGTCCTCGAGCCCTTCTACACGACGAAGCCGGCCGCGACGGGCCTCGGCCTTCCGCTCGTGAAGCGGGTGGTCGAGGCCCATGAGGGCGAGCTCGGGTTCGCCTCGGACGAGGCCGGCACGACGTTCACGATCCGCCTGCCGCTTCCGACGTGGGACGACTCGCGCGTGAGGCTCAAGCGAGTAGAGCTAGCGGATCGTCCGTCGCGGGCAACGGGAACTGGCCGATGAACGGCGTCTGATCGACACCGAGCACGCGGCGAAGCTCGCGGTGCAGGTGCGACGGATGGATGCGGACGCCGTTCGGATCCTTGTCGGAGAGGTTCTGCGCGACGTTCCCACGCCCGACGCGGAGCGCCTTGTGCCCTTCGTCGGTCTTGCCGATCGCGCGGCCGCCTCGAATCCCGGGCCCGGCGAGGAGCGCGGAGGTGACGTTCCAGTGGTCCTTGCCGTTGCCCGTGTTGTAACGCGGCGTCCGTCCGAAGTCGGACGTCACCATGATGAACAGCTTGTCACGAAGGCCCATCTGCTGGGCGCGGAGAAGGACGTAGCGGACACGCGCGAGGAAGGTGCTCATCGCATTGCCCTGGTTGTTGTCGTGATCGGCGTGGGTGTCGAAGCCCCCCTGCGCGTACGTCGCCGACGCCGAGACGCCGGCCTGGAAGCAGCGGAGAATCGTCTCGAGCGGACGCCCGATGTCGATGAAGCGCGGCGTGCCGTTGTTGACGGTCGCGGTCAGGTACGCCTGCGTATCCGGCGCGAGACCGCCCGCGAGCGAGTCGATCGACGGAGCGGGCGCGCCCGCGATCGACTTGAGCAGGTTCACCGATGCACCGCCCTTGGCGGCTTCGTGGAACGCGTCGAGCGTACGCTTGGTGCGCGGGAGCGTCGCCTGACCGTGAAGGCGCGCAAGGCGCTCTTCGCGGAGCTCCGTGATCCGCCGAACGGCGACCTCGGAGAGCAGCCCCTTCTCGTCCTGCGGCGCGGCCTTGAACGGCTCGGTCAGGAGCCCGACCTTGTCGCCCGGAAAGCGGGAGACGCCGACGACGTCGCCGGTGCGGTTGTACTGACCGCCGGCGAGGAACGCCATCGGCACGTTGATCTGCTTCGCGACCTTGCCCGCGAAGAGCGCGGCGAGCGCAGGGAGCTCGACATCGTTGTGCCCGCACGCGAGGCCCTGCACGCCGGTGTCGTGGTTGTTGGTCTGCGTGTCGATCCCGTTGAGGACGAGCACGTCCTTGCCGACGGTCGAGAAGAAGTTCTGCGGATCCTCGACCGGGTTGTTGTTGTTCCGGAGGAGGAACTTCCCTCCGGCCGTGGCCGTCGGGACGAAGATGCCGTTCATCTCGACGACCTCGGTGACGAGCCGGTTCTCGTAGGCCGGGGTCACGCCTGCAGCCGTGACCTTGGCATCGCACAGCATGGTGGGGTCCCAGCCGCCCGCGGCGTGCATGTGGAGGAAGTACGGTCCTCCCCACACCGCAGAATCGGCGTGGGCGTCACGCCCGAGGACGGAGGGGAAGAAGAGAGAGAGCCCGGCGAACCCGGCCAGCTTGACGAAATCGCGGCGATCCATCGTTTGCTTGCTCCTGGCTTCCGTCACTCGTGGGTGAAGCGATAGTCCGTGAGGAGGTACGTCATGACCGCCTGCCACGAACGAATGGTGTAGTTCTCGTCCCGATCCAGCCGCATGCCGGGCTCGTACGCGGCCTTGTCCGGTCGATCGCGGAGGCGCTCGAAGACCGGCTGCAGCCGGCCGTCCGTTTGCTCGAAGCGAACGCCCTTGTCCCAGTCGACCTCGGCGACGCAGCGATAGTTCGGGAGGTTCTGGCCGCCCTTGTTCGGGGTGGTGACGTCGAACTGCTCGAGGTCCCGCCACACGTCGACGAAGAGCGAGTACACCTTGTTCACTTCCTCGGAGCCCGGCTCGACGGTCTCGCCGAGGAGGCGGAAGAAGAGGTGCACGATCGTGTCGCGGATCTTCTTCTCCGCGTCCGGCACCGCGACCAGCGGCTGGTCCTTGTTCGCGCGCGTGAACGGCGTCGTGGTCATCTCCACCGTGCGGAAGAGACGGCGCTCCGCGGTCGGCTTCGTGAAGTCGTAGGTCGTCGCTCGGCACGCCACGATCGCGCCGGTGTACTGGCTCGTCGCGATCATGAGCGGGCTCATCGTGTCGGTGCGCTTGGTCACGTCGCCGGAGTCGATGCCGCCGTAGACGAGCCGCCAGTCGCGGTCCTCGATCAGATCACTCCGGAGGTAGCCGTCCTTCGCGCGGCGCTCGTTCTTCGTCGCGGCCTCACCGCCGAAGTAGTAGAGGCCCGTGGTCGCGCGGTACTTGCGACCGAGCATCTCGGGCGTGAGGATGCGCCCCTGGCCGAGGGCGTCGTGCAGCGCGTCCTTCGCGGCGTCGCCCGACTCCGCGCGGAAGTAGACGCTGTCGACGATCGCGACCACGAGCTTCCGGAGATCGTACTTGGGAGGCGTCGCTCCCTCGACCCCGGCAGCGAACTCGTCGCCGATCTTCACGAACCAGTCGTTCTGGATGTTGTAGGCGCGGACGCGGTCGGCGTAGTCGGGAGCGGCCTTGTCCTGCGGGAACGAAATCGGCTCGTCACCGACGATGCCTCGGTACATGACCTGCGCGACGGAGATGCCGAAGCGACGGTCCTTCGGGATCTGCGCGCCGAGCCACATGAGCGCGTTGCCGTAGCTCTGCGGAGGCATGTCGACGCCGTTGATGCCCGGCGGGAGCATCTCGTCGTGCCAGTTGTCGTCCGCGTTGAAGCGGAGGAGCTGGTTCTCGCCGAAGCCGCGGAAGCCGCCCGCGATCGGGTCGATCACGGTGTGGCAGACCGAGCACATCGGCGAGTTCAAGGTCGGGTTCTGGATCGACGTGAGCGCCGTCGAGTCGACCGGACGATTCGCGAACTTGAAGATGTCGGTCGCGAGGAAGTTCTTGAGGACGATGCGCGCACGCTTGCGGCCGCGGTTCGTCGGGGTCGTCTCCCACCGATTGAGGAACGCCGGAGTGGAGAGGACACCGGCGACGGGCACGCCCGTCGTCTTCGTGTCCCCGTCGGACTGACGGTTCTGCACCGGGGAGAAGTCGATCCGGCGCCAGTCGAGGAAGCTCTCGGGGATGAGCGGCGCGTCGTGGGGCAGACCGTACATCTTGGCCATGAAGGGGTTGGCCACGACGTAGTTGCCGTTCACGATGTCGGAGAACGGCAGGTTGTTCCGGACGACGAACTCGATGTACCGCATCGGCTCTTCGGTCACCGAAGCCGACGTCCAGTTGCGGATCTCGGACGTGTACTGGGGGTACTTGTCGTCGTGGAGCCAGGGCGCGTTGTTGTACGCGGACTCGGCGCTCGCATCGACACCGCGCTCGGTGAGGAGCGCGTCGTTCCAGATCTCGCGCAGGCGATCGTAGAAGAGCTCTTCGTTCGTCAGCTTGACGATGAAGTCGGAGAGCCCCTGGTCGGTCGCCGCCGACGCGAGCTCTTCGTCCGTCGGATAACGACCGGCGAGCGTGATCGCCGCCTTGCGCGCGGTAGCCTTGTTGCCGATCAGCTGGACGCCGAGCTGCCCGTCGCCGTCGCACTTCCTCTCCCCGCCTCGCCGGAGCTCGGAGACGAACGCGGAGAGCGTCTTGTAGTCCTCGGAGTCCGGCTTGAGGACCGCGCCGCCGCCGTGATCGCGCTCACCGAGCGGCTTGAGGAGCAGAACGGGCGTGTCCTCGATCTCGAGCTTCGCGTAGTCGCGCATGCTGTCGAGGTTCGCGCTCACGAAGTCGGGCCACGTCTCGCGGTAGATCTTGAACTTCGCCCCCTTCGTCTCGGCGACACCGCCGGGTGAGTGGCAGCCGATGCAGGCCTGGAGCGCCTTGCCGTAGATCTGCGTGGTGAAATACTCGCGCGTGCTCGTGCACGCAGCACCGCCCCCACCGGCCGCGTCCTCGTCCTCAGCCCCACAGCCCGCGCCGGCGCCGGCGACGCCGAGCACCAGCGCCAACAGCGAGACGGCGTGCCTTCCTGAGATCTGCTGCAGGGTTCTCCTCATGCTCGGTCCTCTCTCGGCGCGTCAGCTCAGCAAGCATTGCGCCCACCCTGAGGTTTTCCGTCCTCACCCCTCCTCGGGCGCCTCCGCCAGCCTTCGCCGACCACGAGGTCGACTGAAAACACGGGGGATCCGTGGTCAGGCTCCGTGGACACTCATCCTGCGTGAGTGTGCACTCCACACGCACGTTTCCGCTGCATCGACTGGGGACCGTTGCCCGCGGGATCGGGGGCGCGAGCCCTTACCGCGTGGCTGGTCGAGCGCCGCGCGCCCGGTCGATCGCGAGGCCACTCGACGAAGACGAACGAACATCGCATCGAGTAGAAGAGCCAGGATCCACCGGCGTCGGCGCACGTTCGATGCGGGGTCCGGTGCACCTCCGTGCTTTCGTTCACGCGCGAGAGGAACGTCTCAGTGCACAACTTGCATGTTAACCTCGCCAACGATGCGTACGCGTGTCCCCTCCATCACTCTATGGTTCACCGCTGCTCTCACGATCTTCGCGACGGTCGCGACCGCGTGCGGTTCCGACGACGAGGACGACGCGGCGGAGGAGAAGAAGCGCAAGGCAGCGGGCGCGAGCACCGTGTTCGTCCCGGCGGATCCGCCCGAGCAGCCCCCGCTTCCTCCGGGAGCCGGTCCGTACGCCGGCCCGCAGCCGACCAACAAGCCGGACAACCCGCCGCCTCCGCAGGATTCGGGCACGCCCCCCGCTGACTCGGGGAGCTCCGGCGATGCGGGCGACACCTGACGCGCACCACTGCTGGTCGCTGGGGCGCGAGCCCCACGTGTTACGCGGGCCGAACGTCCACCCACAGGGTGGCGCGAGCCCCAAACGACTTTCCTTGGGCTCGGACGCCCTCGAGAATGGACATCGGAGAAGGCATGACGAAGAAGATGCTTGTGGCCGTCAGCATGGCGGCGACGATGATTGCGGCGTGTGGTGGTGACGATGATGGTTCGAAGTCCGGCTCTTCGGGCCAAGGCGCGCAGGCGTCTGGGCTGTCGGCGTCGTTCCAGGCGGTGTGCGCGAAGTGTCACGGCGACGAAGGCCGGGGCCAGGGGATCTACCCGCAGATCCCAGGCAGCAAGGACGAGGCCTCCTTCATCGCGATCGTTCGCGCCGGCCGCGGCGAGATGCCGGCGACCAACGCGGCCCGGTTCTCGGAGGCCGACCTGAAGGCCGACTTCCTCTGGCTGACGACGGAGCGAAAGTAGCCCGACGGCTTCCGGGCCGACCTCGAGCGCTCACCGGCACTTCATCGAGCGACGCAGACGCGTCACTCGTGGGCAACGAGCGACGCACACGCTCCTGCGTCACTCGATGAAGCGCGCGCCGAGGAACGAGAGGTAGACGCCCGGGTTGTCGTCGAAGAACCGCCCGAGGTCGGCCCTCTCGATCGAGAAGAGCTTGCCCGTACGCGTGACGCGCGCCGAGCTCGGCGCCGGTACGCCCGTGCGGAGTGCGTCGACTTCCCCCAAGAACGCGCCGCAGGTGAAGGGCTTCAGCTCGCCCTCCGGACAGCGCATCGTCACGGTCGCATCGTCGACGAGGTAGGCGTGCGCTGGGACCTCGCCCGCGCGCCAGAGGACCTGATCGTCGTCGGCCTGACACGGCAAGAGGTACGTCTGAAGCTGCGTCTTCTGCGCCGAAGTGAGCGCCGCGAGGACGGAGTTCTTCGCGAGCAGCTCCCACGCGCCCTCGTCGCGCACGCGGACGAGCCGCTCGAGGCGCGTGAGCATCTCGCTGCCGCGGAGGACGGTGAGGAAGTCGTTGCGATCGATCGCGATGAGGTCGACGTCGGTCAGGGCGACGGCGTCGGCGGACCGCGGCTGATCGAGCAGCAGCGCCATCTCTCCGAAGTAGTCGCCGGCGCGATAGCGGCGGATCGCGACCCCGTCCTTCACGATCTGCACCGTGCCGTGCACGATGATGTAGAAGCTGTCGCCCCGCGCGCCCTGCCTCACGATGAGCTCGCCCGCGGGGAGTGCCATCCGCCGCGCGACCTGGAGGAGGCTCCGCGCGCGAGAGAGCGGCAGGTCGCGTAGGAAGTCCACCATCGCGAAGTTGTCGAGCAGCTCGATCGCGTCACGCAGCCGTGGCGTGTTCGACGGCTCGACCCGGATCGTGTGCTCGAGCCCCTCACGCGCCGCTCGCAAGCCGACGCCCTGCGGGATGTCCTTCGCGGCGATGTGCACGAGGTAGAGCCGCGTCTTCACGTCGTCGGGGAGTTTCGCGAGCGCGCTCGTCGGCGTGTGGAGCGGCGGGATCCCCGCCTCGTGCAAGATCGCGCTGTGGTGCTCGGGAAACGCGACGAGCGCCTCGTAGCGCGCGCGCTCGAAGACCCCCGCCTCGTACATCTGCGTGACGCGTTCGGGATCGTAGAGCGTGTCGCCCGAGATGGAGATGCTCCGGTTGCCGTAGAAGGCGTCGAAGCCGATCGCGGGGATCGAGTGGAGCGTGTAGCGGAACCAGAGCTCGCCGCCGCGGACGTGGACCGGCGCTCCGATGCGCACGGGATGGAACGAGAACGTGCGCCGGAGGACGTCCTCGGAGAGGCCCGAGAGCGCCGAGTACTTCCGCAGGAACGAGCCGAGGATGTGCGGCGTCGTGTAGAGGCTGACCTGCGACTCCTCGAGCAGCTTCTGGAACGTGCCGGCGTCATGATCCGCGTGGCAGTGCGTGAGGATCACGCCGTCGATCGTCTTCGGAGCCACTCCCCGCACGCGGAGGTAGTCGGTCGCGTCGGTCGGCGGATCCACGAGGATCGCGCGGCCGCCCATCCAGAGGAGAAAGCCCGTTGTCTTTCCCGACGGATCGAAGCCGTGGCTCGCGCCGAGGACGGTGACACCGAACGACGGCGGCACGAACGGCGCGGTCGCGAGATCGGGCTCGGAGAGCGCGCGACCGGGCAGCGTCACCGTCGCTCCGGTGGAGACCGATTCGCGATCGACGTCATGGACGACGATCGCATCGGCGCCGAACTCGATCGTGACCTTCTCGTCGAGCCTCGCCTTTCCACCGTCGGCCACGACGAACTCGATGAGGTCGTCGACGGTCAACCTGCCCTTCCCCGGCACGGTCCGGAAGTAGCCACTCTCCTTCTCGAAGTTCGGCCGCTGCGACTCGGGGAAGCCGTCGGCGAACTCGCTCGGGAGCGGCCCCACGCTCGGACCGAAGAGCGACTCCTGGAAAATCGATCGGACGCGGCGCTCGACGTCGCGCGAGAGCACGACGAGCCGGCAACGACGCTTCAGAAGGAAGAAGCTGTAGTAGGTCGGAAACTCGAACTCCGCGACGGAGAGGCCACGCCGTCGATCGAACAGCTCGCGCGGGAGCACGTACGCGACGGGGACGTCGAGCCCGAGCGCCATGACGTCCTTGATCGTCTCGGGCGGTATCCCGATCTGCACCGCGCCGGCCGACGTCCGGACGTAGTAGCCGCCGCGAGGCAGCGCGTGCCCCCCGTTCGCCATCGATGAACCGCGCTCGTCACTCGTGGTCACGCTTCTCACGTGTTGGTGAGCTTACCCCAGCGCGCGCGTCTTCGTGCTCCGGCTCGCTCGCGGGTGCCGGGAGCCGACTATTCGCGTTCGGATGATGGCGACCCAAAAGGCAAAGGTTTCCTTGGCCCGAGCAGTTGGTGGTACACCTCGGGTGTGAGCGTCGTCGGCATCGACCTTGGGACGACCAACACCGTCGTCGGCTGTGTCCGAACGGGAAAGGTGCACGTCCTCGCGGATGAAAAGGGGGCTCGCCTCCTCCCAAGCGTGGTCTCGTTCCACCCCAACGGCGAAGTGCTCGTCGGTGGGGCCGCGAAGGCCCGGCGCGTCATCGACGCGAAGAACACCGTCTACAGCCACAAGCGCTTGATCGGGCGCTCGTGGGGCAGCCCCGAGATCGGACAGGCGCGACAGCGCTTTCCGTTCGAGCTCCGTGAGGGACCGGGTCAGGGACCGCTCGTTCACGCGCGCGGGCAGGACTACACGCTGCCCGAGATCAGCGCCTTCGTGCTCAAGCGCGCGCGGCAGATCTCGGAGCAGGCGCTCGGTACTCCGGTCGAACGCGCCGTCATCACGGTGCCTGCGCACTTCAACGAGCTGCAGCGCGCATCGACCAAGGTCGCCGGGCGCGTCTCCGGTCTCGAGGTCCTCCGGATCCTCAACGAGCCCACGGCGGCGGCGCTCGCGTACGGGCTCGGGCGCAGTGGCAACGAGCGCGTCGCGGTCTACGACTTCGGCGGCGGCACGTTCGACTGCACGCTGCTCGACCTCAACGGCAACGTCTTCGAAGTCCTCGCGACCGCGGGCGACTCGTTCCTCGGCGGCGACGATGTCGACACCATCATCGCCGATCGCATGGCCGAGGCGTTCCTGAAGCAGTACCGCCAGGACGCGAAGCAGGACGCGCAGATGTCCGAGCGGCTCAAGACGACCGCCGAGGACATCAAGATCGCGCTCTCCACTGCCGAGAGCCACACCGTCATGCTGAAGGACTTCGGGCATGGCGCTGGCGGCGCGTCGTTGAGCTTCCAGTTCACGATGACGCGCAAAGACCTCGATGCGTTGCTCACGCCGCTGGTCGATCGCACGTTCAAAGTCACGCAGGATGCGCTGACGCTCGCGCGCCTCTCCCCAACGTCCTTCGACAAGGTCATTCTCGTCGGTGGCTCGACCCGCATGCCTCTCGTGCGCAGGCGCGTCGAGTCGTTCTTCGGTGCGCCGCCGATGGACCGCGTGAACCCGGACGAGGTCGTCGCGATCGGCGCCGCGATCCAGGCAGCCGCGCTCACCGAGGGCGGCCGGCGCCGGAGCATCCCCGCGCCGCCCGGAGTCCCGGGCCGCCAGAACGACACCCAGGAGAACACGCAGACGAGCGAGCTCGATCCCGCGATGCTGAAGCCGGCGTTCGCGAGCGCACCGCCTGCGTTCGGCTTCGCGTCGGCGGCCGGGTCCCAGCCGCCGCCGAGCCCGGCCGGATCGGCTCCGCTCACCAGCACGCAGCAGACCGAGGCCCAGGCGCGTCCGCCCGTGCACCAGCCCGCTGGCCCGGGCGCAAGGCTGCCGGCCCATGGGTCCCGCCCTTTGACGCATGCGACGAGCGGCGCGCCGACGACGCAGCCGATGCCGATGCCGATGGCGGCGCGCCCGACGCCGAAGGGCGCCGCGCCGACGCAGGCGAATGAAGACGATCCGTCGCTGGCGTCGTTCCCCGACCTCGCGGTGCCGACGCCGTTCGAGTGGTTCCCGTCCGGCGACACGAAGGCCGGCGGCGCCGCACCGGAGCGCTCGTTCGGAAGCGATCCGAAGGCGATCAGCCAGGCACAAACGGCCCGGCAGCCCGCGGCGCCACCGGGCGGCGCGCGACCGGCTGCGCCCGCTCCTCCGCGGATGGCGCTGGATCCGGGGCCCGGCTTCGGCGCGATCGACGAGCCTCCCTCGCTGTTCTCCACGCCGAGCGCGAGCGTTCCGAGCTTCCCCAGCATGAGCTCCACCGCGGGCCAGACCGTCCCGTCGCCGATTGGTGACGATCCGGCCCCGTGGAGGCAGGACCCAGCGCCGGCCCCGACAGCTGCGATTCCGGACGGAGAGTTCGGCGCCCTCGCCGACCTCAGTCTCGTGTCGACGACGGGCATGCCTGCGGGCGGCACGAACGACGGCGAGTTCGGCCACGTCTCGGACCTGTCGCTCATCTCGAACGACGCCGCGAGCCCGGGGCTGGAAGCGGTCACCCAGGCACGCACGGCGGCGCTCGCAGGCGGAGACTTCGACGACGAGACCGACGCGTACAACCGCGCGGCGCAGGCTCCCCAAGCGCCAGCGAAGGGCCGCACCGTCCAGCTCGATCCGGCGACCAACCCGGCCGCCGGCCGCGTGAAGGACGATCACGACTCGCTCATCGACCGGGCCGATCTCCCCGCGGTCGTCGCGAAGGCGAAGCCGGCGCGAAAGCCCGGCCAGGTCGGGATGACCCCGCAGGGCGGCGGGGCGATGCTCGGCAAGCCGCCGCCGCTCATCGCGCCCCAGCCCTTCGGCCCGATGGAGAAGGTCGACGATTCTTCGCCTCACGTGCGAACGGCGGCGATGCAGTCGCCGCAGCGTCCGCCCGCACCGAAGGCGCCGCCGTCGAGCCCGCAGAAGCCGCCGGCGCCCAACACGACCCAGCCGATGGCGCGAAGCGCTCCGCAGCCGTTCGGCGCCGATGCGGGATCGCCGATGGCACAGGCGAAGCCGGCCCCCGGCAAGCGGCCGGTCGCGGCGACCGAGACGCTCGCCTCGGCCGGCGCTCCGCCGCCCGCGCCTCCGTCGTTCGCGCCTCCGCCGCCCGCGCCTCGGTCGTTCGCCCCGCCGCCGCCGGCGCCCGCAGCGGCCTTCGCTCCGCCGCCTGCGCCGGCAGCGGCGTTCGCTCCGCCGCCCGCAGCTCCGGCGTTCGCGCAGCCGCCGCAGACGCCGCAGACGCAGCCATTCCCGCAACAGAACGCTTACGGCGCGCCGCCTCCGCAGCAGAGCCCGTATGCGTCGTCGCCTCCGCCGATGCAGTCGGCCTTCTCCGCGCCCCCTCCGCAGCACCAGCCGTTTTCGTTCGGCTCCTCGCCGCCGGGTGGATTCGGCTCGGCGCCTCCTCCGCAGCACGGCGGCGGCTCGGCCTCGCAGCCGCCGCCGATCTTCGGAGCGTTCTCGTCGTCGCCTCCACCCCCGGATGGCTCGCTGCCGCTCGACTACCCGTCCGGCACGTTCACCCCGAACATCCCGCCCGCACCGGCCCCTCCGCAGGGGATTCAGTACCAGACGCCCGTCCTCGTCGACGTCACGCCGCGCGGCCTCGTCGTCGAGACTGCGGGCGGGTACACCGACACGATCATCCCGCGCAACTCGAAGATCCCGTGCGAGCGGACCCGTCGCTTCGCCACGGGTCGCGACATGCAGACGAGCGTCCGCGTCCGCGTCGGCCAGGGAGAGAGCCCTGCCTTCCAGCAGAACACGTACCTCGGCGAGGTCGAGCTCTCGGGTCTTCGCCCCGCACCTCGCGGCGAGGTCACGGTCGCAGTCACCTTCGAGGTCGACGCCGACGGCACGCTCCGCATTCGTGCTCGCGATGTCCAGACGGGCCAGGAAGCGCGCGCTACACTGCAGCTCGTGGGCGTCGCCGACGAGTCCTCGGTCGTCATGATGATCAACCGGTTCGCCAATCAGCCGGTCGTCGGCGGCTCGTCCTGATCCTGCAAACCCAACGGTGGAGTGAGGCTGAGGCGATGGACGGTCTGGCGTTGAGGCAGTGGCTCGCCGCGCTCGACTCGATCTCGTACTACGACCTCTTCCGAGCTCCGCCACGAGCGACGTACGACGAGCTCCGCGCCGCGTTCCACCTCTTCGCGGAGACCTTCCATCCCGACGCGCATCGCTGGCGCCATCCGAACGAGCAAGCAGCCATCGGGCGCATCTACCGGCGCGGCACCGAAGCGTGGCGCGTGCTGTCGGATCCCACGCTCCGAGCTCGCTACGACGAAGCCGTCGCGAACGGCATCCTCCGCCCGGAGAACCTCATCGTCGAGATGGACGGCCCGCGCTCCCTCGCCCCTCCGCCGTCCGCCGGCGGCGGCCGCCTCATCGACAAGGTCCGCGCGCCGGGCGCGCGACCGTTCGTCCTCCGCGCCGAGGAGCTGCTCAAGAAGGGCGACCCGAAGCAGGCGAAGATCCAGCTCGTCATGGCGATGCACATGGACAAGGGCAACGCTGCGCTCGAGGCCTTCGGAAAGCAGCTCGACGAAGCCATCGCCGCGAAGGCCGAAGAGGACAAGAAGAACTGGAAGAGGTAGCGGCGCGCCCCGCCCACCGGTTCGCGCAGCCTCGTCCACGCCCATCGAAGCCGAACGGCGCGGCATCGTCCTCCTGGGGAAGGACGCGTTGAGCTCGTCTGTCCCATTCGAGTCGCGAGCGCGAAGCGAAGCGAAGGGCCCGGCGTGGCAGCTAACCCCGACTCACCCGCACGTGATAACGTGCGCCCCGTGACCACGGCCACCGCACGCAAAGGCAGCGCGCTCTTCTATGCGCTTCTTGCGACGTCGACCGTCCTCCTCCTGGCGACGATCCACGTCATCTTCCTGCGCGCGCCGATCGAAGCGCAGATGGGGATCGTCCAGAAGATCTTCTACTTCCACGTCCCGAGCGCCTACGCGATGTACATCGGAGCGACCGCCTGCTTCGTCGGGTCGGTCGGCTACCTCCTGAAGCCGTCGGATCGGTGGGACGCGATCGCCCGCGCCGGTGCCGAGCTCGCGGTGGTGATGGGGATCGTCGTCCTCGTCACCGGCCCGCTCTGGGCGGCGAAGGCGTGGGGCTACTACTGGACCTGGGATCCGCGCCTCACGACGTCGCTCCTGTCCTGGCTCATCTACGTGGCCTATCAGGTGCTGCGCGCCTTCTCCGGCGACGGGGCCGGCGAGCGGAAGTTCGCCTCGGCGCTCGGCATCCTCGGCGCGGCCAACCTGCCGATCATCCACTTCAGCGTCCAGAAGTGGGGCGGCCAGCACCCCACCGTCGTCACGGGCAAGGGAGGCGGCCTCCAGCACCCCGACATGAAGCTCGCGTTCGCGCTGGCAATGACGGCCTTCACTGTGTTCGCGATCACGATGCTCTACGCGCGCGTCCGGCTGGAGCTCGTGCGGAGCCGGCTCGTCCGTGCGGAGGAAGACGCGATCGACCTCGGCCTCGACGACCGAACGGAGGCATGATGCACGCTTCGATGATGCAGCCCAGCGCGGCCGACCGCGCGACCGAGTTCACCGCCGTCGACGGCACCGGCGAGCAGTTCAACGGCTTCACGCTGATGGTCGAGGCGTACGCCGCGATCTGGCTCATCCTGCTAGTGTGGCTGGTCTTCATCTGGCGCAAGCAGGCCGACCTCGGCGCTCGTGTCGAGGGCCTCGAGGCCGCGATCCTTCGCGCCGAGCGCCGGGCCATGGGCGACGCAAAGGCCGGCGAGAGCAACGCGAAGCCGAAGCCTGGCGAGGGCGGCAAGGAGAGCGGCAAGGAGAGCGGCATGGAGACGAGCGCGTGATCGGCCTGCCCGGACCCGAGCACTTCATCTTCATCCCCGGGGTGCTCCTGGTCGGGCTCACGATCGGCTGGATCCTGGGCGGGCGGGCGGCGCGCGCGCAGATCGAGCAGAAGCGTCGCAAGGCGCTCGAGTAGACCGCCCGTCGGCGTCCTCCTCTCGCGAATCGCGAACCTCGAACCTCGAACGGCCTGACGTCGTCGTGGCGCCGCCGCACGTCGGGCGCGCGGGGGTGCTTTTGCGCGGCGCTCGATCGGTGACGCCCGCGCTCAACCGTCGGAGCTCGCAGACACTTCAGCGCAGGCCGATCATCATCCTGTCGGAGCACGCCGACACTTCGGCGCAGGCCGGCCATCATCCTCTCGTAGCACGCCGACACCTGCAACGCCGTGCAATATTTGTGACAGGCCGACCCCCGTGTACCTTCGATCGGTGCCGGCGGTTCGATTGTGACGGGCTCCCAACGCAAGACGCCGTTCGGTCGCGCTCTCGACGCGCTCGGCCTCTTCGTCGTTTTTGCGCTGCTCTGGCTGGCCGCGCACTTCGCCCCCGGGCAGACCGGCGACGCCGCCCTCGTCGCGGCGCTCGGCTTTCTCCTCCTCGCCGGCACGCTCCTCAGCGAGCTCGTCGAGATCGTCGGTCTTCCCCACCTCACCGGCTACCTCCTCGCCGGCATCGTTGCGGGCCCTCACGTCCTGCACCTGATCGACCACACGACCGTCGAGCGCCTGAAGCCAGTCAACACCCTCGCCCTCTCGCTGATCGCGCTCGCCGGCGGCGCCGAGCTCGAGGTCGACGCGCTCGAGCGGGGCGTGAAGACGCTCGTCTCGGCGACCCTCGTCCAGAGCGTCCTCGGTGTTCTCCTCGTCGGCACAGTGTTCTACGCGGTGCATCCGTTCATCGGCTTCACACGCGAGCTGCAGACGGGAGCGGTGATCGGGGTGTCGCTCCTCTGGGGGGTGCTCGCGATCGCGCGAAGCCCTTCGGCGGCTCTGGGCGTCATCTCGCAGACGCGCGCGAGCGGCCCGCTCGCACGGTACACGGTGGCGTTCGTGATGACCTCCGACGTCGTCGTCGTGGTCCTGCTCGCGGCCGGGATCACGATCGCGCGACCGCTCGTCGACCCTACCCTCACGTTCTCCGCGGACGCGTTCGGAGAGCTCGGGCACGAGCTCCTCGGCAGCGTTGCGCTCGGCACGACGCTCGGCCTCGTCCTCGCGGTCTACCTCCGGCTCATCGGGCGTCAGCTGCTCGTCGTGCTCGTCGCGCTCGGGTTCGGCGCAACGGAGGTCCTGGGCTACCTCCACTACGACGCGCTTCTCACGTTCATGGTCGCCGGCTTCGTGGTGCGGAACATGTCGCGGCAGGGCGAAAAACTCGTCCACGGCGTCGAACAGGCGGGCTCGGTCGTCTACGTCGTCTTCTTCGCGAGCGCAGGCGCGCATCTGAACGTCCCGCTCCTCCGCGACCTATGGCCGGTTGCGCTCGTCCTCGCGGGCTCCCGCGTGCTCGTCACGTACGGCGCCGGGCGCCTTGCGAGCCACGTCGCGAAGGACGAGCCGATCATCCGGCGCTGGGCCTGGGCTCCGCTTGTCTCCCAGGCAGGCTTCGCGATCGGCATCTCGCAGATCGCCGCGCGCGAGTTCCCCTCGTTCGGGCGTGGCTTCGGCGACCTCGCGATCGCCACGGTGGCGATGAACGAGATCGTCGGGCCGATCGTGTTCAAAGTGGCGCTCGACCGAGCGAAAGAGACGCGCGAGCCCGCGCCCTCGCTCACGAACGCGGAGCCGCTGGAAACCGCGGTCACCGCAGCGCCCGCACACCGCCCGGAGGAGTGACGCCGGCATTGCCGGAGACGGGCGAGCACTCTACGCTCCTCGACCCATGATCGATTTCGAGCTCACCGAGGAACAACGCGCTCTCATCGACGTCGCCCGCCGCTTCGCCAAGGAGAAGATCATTCCTGTCGCCGCCGAGGCGGACAAGGAGAGCGAGTTCCCTCGCGAGGTCTTCTACGAGGCTTGGAAGCTCGGCCTCGTGAACCCCACGCTCCCGACCGAATACGGCGGCCCGGGGCTCTCCGATCTCGACTCCGTCCTCGTCACCGAGGAGCTCGCCTACGGGTGCAGCGGCATCCAGACGAGCATCACGGCGAACACGCTCGGGCTGACGCCGATCAAGCTCGCGGGTAGCGAGGAGCAGAAGAAGAAGTACCTCGGCTGGCTGATGAGCGAGCCGACGTGGGTGAGCTACGCCACGACCGAGCCGGGCGCCGGAAGCGACGTCGCCGGCATGCAGGCGCGCGCGGTCAAGCAGTCCGACGGCAGCTACGTGCTCACGGGCACGAAGGCGTGGATCACGAACGCGAACCTCGCGAGCTTCTACGTCATCTTCGCGACGGAGAACCCGGACCTGAAGCACAAGGGCATCGGCGCGTTCATCGTCCACCGTGACGCGAAGGGCCTCAGCGTCGGCAAGCACGAGGACAAGCTCGGCCAGCGCGCGAGTGACACGGCGCAGGTCATGCTCGACGGCGTCCACGTCCCCGCCGCGCAGGTGCTCGCGCCTCCGGGCCACGGCTTCAAACTCGCGATGGAGACGTTCAACCAGACGCGGCCCGACATCGGCGGCATCGCGTGCGGGATCATGCGGCGCGCGCTCGACGAGAGCGTCGCCTACGCGAAGGAGCGGAAGACCTTCGGCACGGCGATCGCGAACCATCAGCTCGTCCAGGCGATGCTCGCCGAGATGGCGATCCGTCTGAACGCGACGCGCCTCCTCGTGCACAAGGCGGCCTGGAGCCTCGACAAGGGCATCCGCGATCCGCTCACGTCGGCGTGCGCGAAGGCCTACGGCGCCGACGCGGCGATGCAGTCGGCCATCGACGCCGTCCAGATCTTCGGCGGCAACGGATACGTGAAGGAGTATCCGGTCGAGAAGCTCATGCGCGATGCGAAGATCCTCCAGATCTACGAGGGCACCGCGCAGATCCAGCGCATCGTGATCGCGAAGCAGCTGCTCGCGTGAGCCGGGCGGCGCTCGCGCGCCTCGGCCTCCTCGCAGTAACGGCGGGCAGCGGAGCGCTCGGTTGTTCGCCGTCACCTCGTGACGTCGTTCCGGAGTCGCGCGACGTGCGTGTGACTCCGGACGGGGGCAACGGCGAAGCCTACGTGCACGTCGCCCGGCGGCCGCATGGCGTGGTCGCCCTCGCCGAGGCGCGCCACATGAAGGACGAGGAGGCCCGCGCGATCGTCGAGCGAATCGCCGACGAGCTCGAGCGCTGCGCGACCGGCCTCGAGGCGCAGCACCTCCTCGTGGAGGGCGCGGCACGCGTCGTCGCCGTCGCTGGCCCGAGCGGTACGCCCGCGCTCAACGTGCGGCTCGCTCCGGGCGATGCCGTCGCCCAGAACGCTCTTCTCTGTCTCGTCGCCCCGGTGCGCGCGACGACGCTGCCCTTGCCTACGCCGAGCGGTACGCCGGGCCTCGCGATCGAGGCGACGTGGGGCCCGTCGAGAGCGTCGCCGGCTCCAGACACATACGGCGACGCAGGTGCGGGCCTGTAGCCAGGAATTCCATCCTGGCCAGACGGCAGCGACTCCTCCAAATATCCGCTGCCGCTAAGTTTTTACAGCCACCACCGCTCGAGAACGGCGCCAAGCCGCGGATCTGCCTGGGGAATCCTCGACCATGGTCGAGCATGATCCATCTCCGGCATTTCCCTTGTGGAAACGGTGCGTTTCCGACGCCGCCGTTGTCCGGATCGGCATTGGCGGGCACAACCCAGCTCGCGATCGTGTGAGGGGCGCACGCGATCGTGACCGCTGTCGGAGAAAGTGGAGGAGCAGCAGTATGCGTGCATCGATCGGACTTGGGCTCGGCGTGATGGTTGGGCTCGTCGCTTGTGCAGTGAGCAATGACGATGGCGCGACGAGCGTCCACGAAAACCCGGCCCCCGCGGGCGAAGTCGGTTCGTCGACCGACCCCACCGAGCCGCCGGCGCCCCCGCCCGCGACGCCGGACGACGACGACAAGCCGACGCCGGAGGCACCGCCCGCACCGGTCGTCCGCGGCCTGTCGATCTCCGAGGTCGCCGTCTTCCAGGCGGTCAAGGTCCCCGTCGTCAAGGACGGCACGCTCGTGGGCACGGCGGCGCGCAAGGCGCCCGTCGTCGCGAACCGCCAAGGAATGATCCGCGTCTACGTCACGCCGGAAGCCAGCTGGAAGCCGCGCGAGGTCACCGTCGAGCTCCGCCTGGGCGCGGAGGGCGTGACGTTCCCGGTCATCCGCGAGACGAAGACGATCAGCGCGGCGTCGACGGACGAGGACGCGGCCTCGACGTTCAACCTCGAAGTCCCCGCCGAGAGCCTTCCGCCGGGCGTGACCTTCCAGGTCGCCCTCACGGCGCCCGATGGCGACGACGCGGCGACGGCCGGCAGCTCGAAGAGCCGCTTCCCGAGCGACGGTGGCATCGAGAAGCTCGGCGCCGAGCACTCGGGCAAGCTTCGCGTCGTCCTCGTTCCGGTGAAGTACGACGCCGACGGCTCCGGCCGCGTTCCGGGCGTCGGCGAGAAGGAGCTCGCGCTCTACAAGAGCTGGTTGATGAAACTCTACCCGACGTCCGAGGTGGAGCTGTCGGCGCGCGAGCCCTTCGCGTGGTCGTCGACCATCTCGTCCAACGGCGGCGGCTTCTCCCAGGTGCTCCGTGCCATCACGCAGCTCCGCCAGGAGGACAAGGTCGAGAAGGACATCTACTACTACGGCCTCCTCACCCCGAGCGACTCGATGCAGTCGTACTGCAGGGGCGGGTGCGTCACCGGCCTCAGCCCGGTCGTCGACAACCCGAGCGCGTCGGGCATGCGCGCGAGCATCGGCATCGGCTTCGGCAACACCGAGTCGGCCAGCACGCTGGCGCACGAGCTCGGCCACGCCCACGGCCGGCTCCACGCCCCCTGCGGCGGCCCGCAGGGTGTCGACCCGAGGTTCCCGCACCAGGGCGGCGGGATCGGCGCCTGGGGCTACGACATCTTCTCGAAGACCCTGATCTCGCCCGCGAAGGGTCGCGACATCATGGGCTACTGCCGCAACGAGTGGGTCAGCGACTACACGTACAACGCTCTCTTCAGCCGCATCGCGGCGATCAGCGAGGAGCAGAAGATGGTCGCCACGCCGAGCCCGCTCGCTGCTGCGAAGCAGGCCGCGCGCTATCGCGTCGCCACCGTCGGCGAGGCGGGCGACCTCGCGTGGGACGGCGACATCGAGTTCCAGTCGGAAGACGAGCTCAAGGGCGCCGCGATCCGACATGCGAAGTTCTACAACGAGGCAGGCGCCCCGATGGTCAGCCGCGCCGCGAAGTTCTTCGCGTTCGATCACCTCCCCGGCGGCTTCCTCTTCGTGCCGAACGACGCGGCGATCCACGCGATGGACTGGAAGACGATGGACGTCGAGGGCTTCGCGAACAAGCTCGCGCGCTGAATGACCGAGCGTGATTCGCATCACGCTCGGCCCCTTCTGGACGACGGACGGACGGACAGGACGACGTTCCTGCCCGTCCGCTTCATTGAGTACCCTTGACTTTATCTCGCGCGGCGTCACCTTCAGGGCGTGTGGACGCGTGAGACTCTCCTCGAGCACCTGACCTCCGGCGGATCGGCGAGCTACCTGCTCTTCTGGGGCCATCACCCGAAGACGGCCGGCGGGATCGACGCGTCGTGCCTGAGCCAGTGGTTCCCGGCAGCCTTCGAGGTCGACGGCGTTCGCTATGCGACCGCCGAGCACTGGATGATGGCCGAGAAGGCGCGCCTCTTCGGGGACGCGCCCGCGCTCGGCGAGATCCTCACCGCGACCTCTCCAGCGGAGGCGAAGGCGCACGGCCGGACCGTCCGGAACTACTCCGACGAAGCGTGGGAGCGCGCGCGGATGGACGCGGTGGTTCGTGGGAACGTCGCCAAGTTCGAACAGAACGCGGCGCTCGGCGTGTTCCTCCGAGGCACGGGCGATCGCGTCCTCGTCGAGGCGAGCCCGCGCGATCGGATCTGGGGGATCGGGATGGGCGCATCGAACCCGGATGCGCGCATCCCGGCGCGCTGGCGCGGGCGCAACCTGCTCGGCTTCGCCCTGATGGAGGCGCGCGCACGCCTCTTCCCGCGATGACGTGCGAGCGACGGGATGCGACGCATCCCGTGTTCGAGCCAAGAGACGCGTCGGCGCAGCGAACGCTGCGCCGACGCATCGTCGCTCAGAACGTCATGCCGAGGGACGCTCGCCAGAAGATGCCGCTGAAGGCGACCGTGCCGAGGTTCGTGTCCTCGTCGCTGCCGAGGAGGTCCTTCTCGGTGCGGTTGGGGTTGGCGCGCAGCGACGCGTTCGTGGTGTACGCGTAGCCGAACTCGGGCGTGAGCCAGAAGCGGGCCGATCGCTTGTCCGTCTGCTTGCGCGGGCCAAGCAGGATCGAGCCGCCGATGCTGGCGTCGGCGGAGAACGCCCAGCCCGTGACGGACAGCTCGTTCGGCGCCGACGGATCCTGCACCGATGCAAGCGCCGCCACCGCGCCCGGCGACACCTTGCCGAACAAGTACAGCCCCTGCGCGAGGTGGTAGCGGCCCTCGACAGGCACGTAGAGGCGATGGGCAGTGAGCGAGGACGCGAAGCCGCGGACCTTGTCCGAGCGGCCGCCGACGTCCCAGCCGAGCCCCGCTGCGAGCACGAGCTTGCCGCTGGTGAGCAGCGGATACGTCCCGTCGATCGAGAACTGGGTCAGCACGTCGCTCGACGCGAACGTGTCGAACCCGCGGCTCGGCATGTAGCCGGTGAGCCCGACCGGCAAGTAGCCGACGCGCAGGCCCGCGTTGATGCGGACGAGATCGTAGCGCAGTGGCCCTTCCGTCGCGGGACGGTCGTGGGACACGGCCGGCGCAGGTTCGGCGACGATCACGGTCGCCGCCGGTTCACCCGACGCTCCGTCGTGCGTGCTCGACGTCGGTCCGGGACGAGGCTTCCGACGCGGCGGAGGCGAGGCCTCTTCGGGCAGCGGCGGGGCCGCCTCCGTCGTCTCCGGGACTGGCTGCGCCTCGGGCTCGGTCTGCGCGAGGGCCGGCGACGCCCATGCGAACGCGAGCGTGGCGGCGAAGGACGAAAGAACAGCTGCGCGCTTCATCACAGACCCTCCAGCAGGATGCCGTAGTACGAGCGGCTCGCCGTGGTGTCGGGAGCCAGCGCATCGAGCACCGTCGCGCCGACGCCGCCGCGAGCATCGAGCGCCACGAGCGAGCGCCCGCCGTCAGCGCGAACGACGTCGAAGACCGAGTCGATCGGGCGGTCGAGCGGAAGCGGGATCGGATGCAGGTTTTCGAGCGTGACCTGGGCGAGCTGCAAGCTGCCGCGCTGGTACGCCCAGAGACGCTGGCCGTCCGGCGCGACGTGGATCGTCGGCTGCGCGAGCGTCGTGAGCGGCGCTGCCGTCCGGCTCGCGAGGTTCAGCACGAAGAAGCCGCCGCTCCCCTGCCCCTCGAGCACCTTGAGCTCCGGCCGCGGCGGTGGCACGTCGCGAACGCGCTCGATCGAGCTCGCAAGGGAGACGACCTCCACCGTGCGGTAGTTCTTGTCGAGGGTCTTGCCGAGCGACCAGAACGCGACGCCGCGCGAGCCGCCCGAGCCGTAGAGGAGCGCCGTATCGGCGCCCGCTGCCCCGCCGACGACGCTCGTGATCAGCGACATGCGGGAGTAGGGCTCGGTGAGCTGGACGTCGATCGTGATGCTCGTCGTCGGATCGACCAGCACGGCCTTCCTGGCCGTCGGCACCACCGCTGCGAGACGAAGCCCTCCGTCGGTCCGGACGAACTGGATGTCGCTGGGGATCCCGCCGACGTCGGTCTGGTTCGGCTCGGGGAAGAAGTCGTTCAGCACCGTGCCCGGCTCCTCCGCGACCTGCGTCGCGGGAGCCGGGACGAGCGTGAACATGAAGACGCTCGAGTCGTTCGCGGCGCGGACGCCGATGCGAGCGTCGTCGTTCCGCGCCGGATCGCCGTCGTCGACGACGATCGCGGCCGGCTTCACCGAGGCTGCGGTCGCGCCGCTCGTGAGGCGCATCGTGATCTCGGGACGGCGCGGCGTTGCGCGGATGTTGTCGAGGTCGAGCAGGTGCACGTCCTGATCGGTCTCGACGACGAGCAGACGACGCTGTCCGCCCGGGAGCGAGAGCGGATCGGTGAAGCTCACGCGCTGGGGCCGGCCGCCGAAGGACCGGAGCGTGCGCGGGGTGACGGCCGCATCGGCCGGCGCCTCGAGGTCGACGATCACGATCTCGTTCGGGTTCTCCACGAACGCCGTCTGGACCGTGCCTGCCGCCGGCGCCGCGAACAGCGCGACGTAGCGGCCCTTTGGATCGATCGAGAAGCCCGAGTGAGGCGACTCGAGCTCGAAGCGGCGCGCACCGGCTCCCTCGACGACGGTGAGGCTCGGACGCTCGTTCTTGTCCTTGCGGCGCGGCACGTCACCGGCCGAGAGCACGAACAGGCGCCGCTGATCCGGCGAGGCCTCTGCGCGAACAGTGGACCTTCCGACGCCGACGAAACGTCGATCGAGCTCCTGGCCGGCCTTCGGCGTCAGGAGCGCGACCCGGTTGGCGGGGCGATCGAGGAGCGCGACGCGATCAACGAGCGCGAAGGCCTGGAGCTGCGTCTCGATCGGCGCATCGTAAACGTCGGGGCGGTCGCCGCAGGCCGATCCTGCGAGGGCGAGTCCGAGCACGGCGACTTTGGACTTCCAGGACCTCATGGCTTGCTCCCATCGACGACGCGGGACGAAAGCTCGAATCCAGTGAGCGTCCGCGCGACGCCGCTCTCGAGATCGATGAAGGTGAGACGGCCCTCGGGGTGCTGCTGGGCCACGAACACGCGCTTCGCGCCAGGCACCGCGCCGACGGCGATCGGCGGGCTCGCGAGCGGATAACGCTCCACCATGAGCTGGGGCATCCGGGCGAGATACGCGCCGAACGTCTTCGTCGCGTCGTTGCGCTCGGCGACGATGGCGCGATCGTTCGTCGTCGCGACGGCCGTGAGCGGCGCCTCCGCGGCAACGATCTTCGCCGGGAGCGTCTGACCGATCGGCACGACGCTGAAGGCGCCGGGCGAGCCGCCTTCGCCGGTCGTCTTGTCGTGGAGCACGACCGCATGCAGCGCGTCCGGCGTCGAGAAGATGCCGAGGACAGGCGAATACAGGCGCACCGTGCGGAACGCCGCGCCCTGTCCGAGGTCGAGGATCGAGAAGCGTTCGACCGCGACCGCGTTCGTATAGAGGAGCGCCTTGTTGCCGCCCGGCGCGATCGCGACCGAGCCGATCGTCTCGCCCGTCACGGTGACCGAGGTCTTGTTCGCCGGATCCGCGAGCGGCATGACGGCGACCTCGGAGGTCGCGCGGACGACGGCAACGGCGCGATCGCCGGTGTCGGCGAGGTCGAGATCCGTGACCGGCCCGCTCAGCGTGATGTCCGTCCGCGCGTCGGTATCGAGCGCCACGATCGTGATCGCGTTCGAACCGTCGCGACGGACGAACGCGCGCTGCCCGTCCTTCGTGACGAAGACGTCGCGGGTACCGGGATCCTCGTTCGGGGTGTTCGAGATGGCGACGTTCTTCGTGACCTTCGGAGCGCCGGAGAGGTCGAGGATCGCGACGCCGTCCTGCGTCACCGCATGCGCGCGCGGCTTGCCCTGGGCGAAGCCGACCGCGACCGGGCGATAGCCGACGGCAAGGATGGTCGAGGTCCCGTTGACGAGGTCGAGCACGGTCAGGTCCTGGAAGCCCTGTGTCCTCGGCGCGGACGGCAGCTTGCGCGCGTCGGCCCACGCGATCGCGAAGCGACCGTCCTCGGAGAAGACGAGCGTGTTGACCTGCTTTGCCGTCTTGAATGTCGTGGTCGTGATCCCCGTGGGCGTCGCCTTCAGCAGCGTCGCGTCTTCGGAGAGCACGTTGAGGACGAGCGTCGTGTCGACCGACTGCCCCGGCACGCTCGCGAGGTACGTCGGTCCGTTGCCCGCCTCCACGGTCCGAACCTGGAGTGTCGAGGCGTCGACGAGAGCGATGCGACCGCTCTTCGGGTTCGCGATCCACACCACGTTACCCGTGGCGACGGGCGCCTCGTAGTCCGACTCGACCTCCTTCTCCGGCGGCGGCTCCGCGCCCTCGGACGGCTCCGGCCCCTTCGCGCCCGGATTGAAGTCTGCATCTCCCGCTGCGCGCTCGGCAAAACCAGACGCATCGTCCGAGCCGCACGCCGCCGCAAGGATCACCAAGAGAGAAGCCACGAGCCCGATGCTCGTCGTCGGACGTCTCATCCAACACCTCCAAGAAGAACACATAGCAACGTACATGCCGCGCGCCGCGAATGGTAAATTCGCGGCGATTCAGGCCGATTTACGTGCCATCCGCGGCACGGGGTCTGGCAGTCGTGTCAGTGCCCTCGCCGGCCCCGCGATCTCGTGACCTCGATGGCCGATCGCGGGCTCAGCTTCCGATCCAGACGCCGCGCTGGTTCGCGATCATGATGTCGCGCCGGAGCTCGGCTTCCTTCCGATCGAGGTCGGGACCATGCTCGCCACGACGCCGGCGGCTCTTCACGAACGCCAGCTCGACGAGCTGGAGCTGCTTCTTCCTGCGCACGCTGAACGCCGACCAACCCTTCGAGAGGAGGACGCCCCAGTTCTTGAAGCCGAGCGCGAAGTAGCTCGAGACGAGCTGCAGCTCCCTCGGGTGAAGGAGATTGCCGACCTCTCCGAAGAGCTCGCGAACGACGATGCTCCGGTCGCGCACGACGAGGAGCGCGAGGAGGACGAAGAAGAGGATGTCGATTAGCCACGAGATGAGGAGCATGAGCACGAGCCCGCCCTCACCGAAGACCGTCGGCAGGAAGTTGTGCATCGCATGCATCGCGATCGCGCAGCCGAAGCCGATGACGGGGGCGGCGATCTTCACGAACCAGTTCTTCGATTCGGCCGCGATGCCGAAGCCGAGCCCGGTGCAGGCGGTGAACGTGCAGTGCGACAGTCCGAGGAGCACCGTGCGGAGGAACAGGAGAACGACGAAGCCGCCGAGCCCGTTCGTCGCGAACTGGTTGGCGACGTAGAGGATGTCCTCGGTGAGGGTGAAGCCGAGACCAACCACGCCGCCGTAGATCGTTCCGTCGAGCGGCCCATCGAGCTCGCGGAGCCCGAGAGCGCTGATCAAGGCGATCAGGGCGACGCCAATCCCCTTGAACGTCTCCTCGAAGACGGGCGCGAAGACGGTCGCACCGACGATGTCCATGTCGCTCGGCGACGCATCGAGCAGCGCCGACGTGAACGACTGGGCGATGCTCGAGCTGATGCCGCCGCCGAGCGTGGCGAAGAGCGCCCCCCAGACGAATGCCGCCATGATGAGCCACCAGGGCTCGGGCTCGAAGCGATCGACCCAACGGATGAAGACGAGGTACGTGAGCACGAGCGGCGTGACGCAGATCAAGCCGAGGATGAAGCCCACGAGCATCGCTCGACCACGATAGCAGACTCCAGCGTTCGAGGCCCCGACGCCACGAAGTCCCGCTTGTTCGACCGCTGCCGCGCAAGCTGTCCGCCCGATCGCCGGCGGACCGCCGATCGGTGTAGGGTGCAGACGGTGAGCACGCAGGGCGTCGTCGCAGCAGGGGATCCGCAGACGGCGGAGGCCGGGGCCGAGCTCCTCCGTGAGGGCGGCAACGCGGTGGACGCCGCCGTGGCGGCCGCGTTTGCGTCTTTCGTCTGCGAGCTACCGCTCTGCTCCCCGCTCGGCGGCGGCGTCTGCGTGCTCGAGCGCGCCTCGCACGCGCCGGTCGCTTTCGACATGTTCGCGCGGACGCCGGGACTCGGCCTTCCTCCCGGGACCAAGCCGCGCGACTTCGCGGCCGTGACGATCGACTTCGGTGCAGCGTCCCAGGTGTTCCACGTCGGCCGCGCGAGCGTGGCCGTTCCGCTCGCGCTCACGGGGCTCCTCGAGCTGCATCGCCGTTGGGGCGCACGTCCCCTCACCGAGGTCCTAGCTCCGGCGATCGAACTCGGTCGTGACGGCTACACGCTCGGCCCCGGCGTCGCGTTCGTGTTCGACATCCTGAAGCCGATCGTGGACCGCAGCGCCGAGTGCCGGCGCCTCTTCGTCGACGACAGCGGCGCGATCGCGACCGTGGGGGCTCGCCTCCGCAACCCGGACCTCGCCGCGACGCTGGAGCGGATCGCGCGGCGTCCCGCGGATGCCGTACGCGAGCTCCACGAGGCGCTCGCGCGCGAGATGGGGCCGGACCGCGGCGGGCTCATCACCCCCGAGGACCTCGCGGCGGCGACGATCGCGGAGCAAGCCCCGGTCATCGTCGACCACGACGGCTGGCGCCTCGCGACGATGCCGTCCCCATCGACCGGCGGCGTCCTCGTCGCGCTCGGCCTTCGCCTGCTCGATGGAGTGCGGCGCTCCCCTTTCCTCTCCCGCGAGCACGTGCTCCTCGTCGCAAAGGCCCAGGAGGCGCTACTCGCCGAGCGCGACGAGACGTTCGCGGAGCGGTGCGCCGATCCGGCCCTCGTCAAGGCGCTCCTCGACGACGAGCGACTGGCAGCTGCCCGCGAGCACGCGCGGAACAACCTCCTCGGCTCGACGACGCACATCAGCGCGATCGACGCGCACGGGACCGCGATCGCGCTGACGCTCACCAACGGCGAAGGCTCGGGCCACGTCCTTCCCGGCACCGGGATGATCGCGAACAACCTCCTCGGGGAAGAGGATCTCCACCCACGCGGCTTCCATCGCGATCCGCCAGGCACGCCGCTCGCGACGATGATGGCGCCGACGATCGTCTCGCGCGACGGCGATCGGATCGCGCTCGGGAGCGGCGGCTCGAACCGCCTCCGCACCGCCATCCTCCAGGTGCTCGTCGGGCTGGTCGAGCATCGCGTGTCGCCCGCCGATGCCGTGCACGCACCACGGGTCCACCTCGAGATCGACGGCGCAACACACGAGCCGCGGATCGCGTTCGAGGCCACGGGGCTCGCCGACGAGGTCGTCGCGACGCTCGTCGACCGCTACCCGACGGCACCCGCGATCTTCTCCGCACCGAACCTCTACTTCGGCGGCGTCCACCTCGCGATGCGCCTCGGCGGCAGCTTCGCCGGCGTCGGCGACTCGCGCCGCGGCGGCGCCTGCATCGTCGTCTAGGTTGGCGTTCGACGTCGGCGTAGCCGAGCTCCGCCTCAGGGAGCGTCGGGGAAGTCGCCCGCCGGCGGGAGCTTGGCGTTCCCCGGCGCGAACGCGGCCGCGATCGCGACGAAGGACTCGTTGCCGTCGCGACGGTTCTGGTGGACGTAGAGGTAAGAACGATCGCCGAGGTCGAGGAGCGCCGGCGCAGCCTCCTTCTGGTTGACCGAGTAGACCGGCACCGGTTGGCGCACGAGCGTGCCGGACTCTCCGTAGCGCGCCGCGAAGCCGATCGCCGTCGCGCCGGCGTCGTCCGTTCCGGTGTAGAGCACACGCACATGAAAGCGGCCCGCCGGCGTGGTTCGCGTGACGACGCACGGGTCGCCGACCGCCGCGGTGTCGAACGGCGGCTTCTCGTTGGGGAGGAGGCTGCCGGGCGCAGGCGGCGGCGACGGCACGAGAACCGGTACGGTTCCGATGCGGGTCCACGCGATGCCGTCGGCGCTCTCGGCCTCTCCGATCGCATTCCCCGCGGCGTAGAGCATCCGGAGCCGTCCGTCGGGGAGCTCGAAGACGGTCGGCGCGCGCGGGGCGGCGTTCTCCCACGATCCGGCGAGCGCGTCGCGCGCGAGGACCGGGCGCGTCTCCTTCCGGAACGCGAGCCCATCGGTCGATCGCGCAACGCCGATCCCTTCGCTTCCGCCGTAAAAGAGGAGGATCTCGCCGCGGAACCGAACGAGCGCCGGTCCCGAGAGAGCGCCGGCTCCCTCCCAGGGCTGATCCGGCTGGAGGACGATCGCGGGCTTCCGCCCGAAGTGGCCGCTCGTGCCGAAGAACGTCCGCTCGTCGAGCGCGCGTGTCCTCACGATGACGTCCTTGGAGTCCACGCGCGCGACGGCGTAGAGCAGCGTCGCGTCACCGTCGCGGAGCACGGCGGGCTCGCGATAGAGGGCAGCGGCGTCGTCGAGCACGAACGGCGCGAGGCCCTTCACCTCCTCCGAGTCGAGCTTGCGGAACGGCCCGACGCCTGCGCTCGGGAGGTTCCGGTCCCCTTCCCCTTCCGCGCCGGTCGTGGCGCACGCGGCCAGCACGAGCGCGACGACGAGAGAGCTCCGAGCCGTGCTCATCGTGTCACCGCCTTCGCCGTCGTTGGGTCATGCTTCTCGTCGAAGGCGAACCCGGCCGTGAGGCCGACGTTGAGGATCGATCCGCCCGCGGTGTAGTCGCCGACGTAGTCGGCCGCGCTCGTCTTTCGCGTCGTCTCCGTCGGCAATTGGCTCAGCTGGACGTGACCGTCGATCATCAGCGTCCCGGGGAGCTCGGGGAGCACGTCCTGGAACGCGGCGCCGATACCGAACGAGACCGTGTGCCGGTCGCGGTCGACGTAGTTGGTGGAGCCGGTCTGCGCCGCGATCGGGCTCTTCGCGATCTCGTAGCCCGCCCGGAGGAAGCCTTCCCTCCGATTCCCGCTCCTCTTTTCGGCGAGCGCGTTCCACTCGAGGCCGAGGCGGGGCACGAGCCGATCGTACATGTGGAGCGGCACGATGCGCGTCGGCGCCGGCGTGGTCGGCGGCGTCACCGTCGACGGCCAGCCGCTCGGCGGCGGCGGGATCTCGAGGACGGCGTCGAGCTTCGCAACCGGCGCAACGTACGCGCTCCAGTTGATCCAGGTCGCGTCGAACGTCGCCTTGAGCCGGTCGGTCACCGCCCACGAGCCGCCCACGACCGCCTGCTGCGGGAGGAAGTTGTTGATGCTGTGGGTCTGGAGATCGTAGAGCGCGGTCGTGAGGCCGGAGATGTCGCCGAAGAGCCGGGCCGACAGATCGAGCGCGAGCTGGAACTCGCCGCGGTAGACGGCCGCGAGCGCGACCCGCTCTCCGAGAGCGACGCGTACGCCCGCCTGCGGATAGCGAACCGCGGTGAGATCGGCGTCGACCTCGTGACGCAGCTTCGAGTCGTCGGGGCGGAAGACATTCGCGCCGCCGGTGATGTCGAGACGGCCACGCGTCGACGACATGAACGAGAGACCGCCTCCGATCCAGAGCCAAGGCGTGGGCTCGATCGCCACGTTCGCCGCGAGGAAGAGCCGCTGATTGCGATTGTCGTAGAGCTCCCAGCGCGGCTGCTCCTGCCTGAGCGCCCGGACGCGCGAGATCCGATCGTCGGGGAGGTGCACCGCGATGCCGAACGCGAACGGCAGCCCGAGCACCGTCCCGGGTGCGACGAGGCCGGCGTTCATTCCCTTGACGGGATCGACGCCGTTGTCGCGTCCGTTCATCTCCAGCGAGTGCTCGGCGCGAAAGTACCCGATCCCGATCTCGAGCCCGCGCGAGCGTGCGAGCGCCGCGGGGTTGTAGTAGCTCGCCGCGAAGCCACGCGTCTCCGCGGCGACGGCACCGCCCATCGCCGTCTCACGCGATCCGAAGCCGAACGTGTCGGGCGGATTCGCTCGCGCGGGCGACGCCCCGACGAGGAGCGCGAGCGCACCGAGCAATGCCGGTGCCCAGCGCACACGCGAGTGGCCCGCGGAAGAGGCCGTCCCGCGGCGCGACCGGAGCGAGCGATGGCGCTCCATCAGAACTTCACCCCCGCGGTGAGGCCGAAGACCTTGATGTGCCCGGATGCCTCGCCCTTCGAGAGCTCCGCGCCTGCGCCGTCGGTCGAGGTGATCGTCCGCGGCAGCAGCAAGTGATACTGGGCGTAGAAATCGACGTCGACCGGCGGAAACGATCCGTCGAGGGACAGGCCCACGCCGGTCGTGAGGGCCACGCGGGTGGCGTCGAAGTATCGCGTCGGAACGGCGATGTCGGTCTTCGAGGCCATCTCGAACGCCTCCGATCCGGGCAGCTCGGACGGAAGCGCCGACGTCTCGAGGAACCCACCTCCGCGGCCGCGCAGGACGACTCCGGGCGCAAGCTCGAAGCCCTGCTCGGCGCCGATGCGTACCGCAACGGTGTCCCGCCAGTCGATGCGCGGCGGGACGAGACCGCAGGCCCCCGGCCCGCCTTCGCTGCACGCGATCGTCGGCTCGAGCACGCCGGGGAACGCGCTCCACTTCTTGTAGACGAGCTGCAGGGCGAGCACATTGAGCTTCTCGACGCGCGCGACCTCGACGGCGCCCTGCGCGGGGTCGTACTGCGCGAGGCCGGAGATGTTCAGGAGCGGGATCGCGATCGACGAGAGCTTCGTCCCGTCGACGACGACCTGGAATCGCGCGTCGAGCGTCCCTCGGTAAGCGAGGCCGACGCGGACCTTCGAGGACCCGGGCAGATCCCACGTCACGCCGAAGACCGGAGCGTAGGTCGCCACGAGCTGGTTCTCGACCCGCGTCCCGACCCGCCCCGTCACGTCCGTCGCCGCCACCACCGTGCCGGCGATCTCCGCGAGCGCAGCGAAGCCGACGCCGGCGCGGATCCCGTAGGCGATCTCGGCGCCGAGACCACCACGGACCGCGAGCGACTGCGCACGGTCGCCGAGGAGCGGGAACTGCGTCGTCTCGGGGTACAGCACGCGGCCACGCACGATCACGTCGGTCGGGGTGTAGAACGCGAGCCCGATGCCGATGCGGTCGCGCAGCTTGCCACCGAACGGAAGCGGGATGTCCGCCCCGATGACGACCCCCTTCGCCGGCTGGGTCGACGCGCGGTTTGGCAGGTTTTGCCCGACGGCGTCGAGCGCGAAGACCGCGCCGACGTAGCCGAGCGTCAGCTTGTTCTGACGGATCGTCGAGGCGAGCGCCGGATTGTGCCAGGCGGACTCGTATCCGCCGGCGTGGGCCGTGCCGGTCGCCCCCATCGCGCTCGTCCGCCCGCCGTAGCCGAAGAGGTCCTCGGGCGACGCGTTCGCGCTCCTCCCGAACGCGGTCAGGGCGATGGCCCCGACCGCAAACGCGACCACCCTCCGCATCGATCGCCAAATATCACGCTTTGCTCGACACGGGCGGTCCGCCTGCAAATGCCGCCCGTTCGACCCGGTACGGCGGTGCGGACCGTGCGCGGCGCACTCGATCGAGATGACCGACCTGGCGTCGTGCGGGAGCCGCCGTGCGCGGCGCTCAGCGGGTGGGTCGAGCCGTGCTCGCGAGGCGGCTCAACCCCTGGTAGTGCGCCTCGATCGGCGCGAGGTTCACTTCGTCCATGAACGATGCGAACGCGAAGTAGGGCAGCAGCGTCGACCACCGTTCGAGCCATCGGGGTCGATGTTTCGGCCGAGAAAGGAGCCCCATGTTCCGGAGCTCGGCCAGCGCGATGACGTCATCGAGCGCGATCCGGCCGGCGACGATCATCTCGACCTCGTCGCGGAAGCCCGCGCGCACGAACGTCGAGAGGAACGCGTAGACGTGGAGGAGCCCGGCGAGGTAGCAGGCGTCCTTCGTGAACGGAGCGCCCCCCGCGACCAGCCCACCGCGGAAGATACGCGTCGCGTCGAGGTAAGCGTCGCGCTGGCTCGCGCCGCGCTCCACGAGCCAGCGGAACAGATCGAGGAAGCTCGCTCCGTCCTCCGCCATCTCCACCATCTTCACGCGAATGGCGAGACGTTCGAGCCTCGGGGTCGCGAGCGTGTGATTGTGGAGCTCCGCGAAGACCGCGAGGCCCTCCTGCGTCGCGGTCGAGCGCGGACCGCCGGCCTTGAGGAACGGCGCCAGCTCCTGCGCGGCGCCGTTCTGCGCGGTGAAGGCGTGGGTCTCGACCTCGTGAACGTAGAGCCCCTTGGCCTCCCACGGCTCGAAGGTCGCGTCCGGACGGATCCGCACGCGGGTCATTCCAGCGATCGCCTTCGAGGTGCACCGCTCGTCGAGGATGACGTCGACGTCGATCTTCGGCCGATGCGCCTGGATGCGTGTCTCGAGCTCGGCGGCGAGCTGCTGGGCGGTGAGCTTCTCCGGCGCCTCGTCCTGCGCCTCGTCCCAGCCTTGGACCTGCAGGCGCGCGAGGAGATGGTCAGCGAGATCGACGTTGCGCGGGCATTGCGAGCCGGCCGGAGCCCCCCAGTAGGAGGTCCGGGCGCCGCCGTAGATCTCGCGGGAGGCATCGCCGAACGCCTTCGTCTCGACCGACAGGAGAAGCCGGTTGCGATCGACGGCCGAGCGGACCGCGGCGCGCAGGTAGGTCGGGATCGGCTCGTCTCCCTCGATCGAGCTCGCGAGCTCCTCCAGGCGACGGCTCTCGTCGGTGAGCGCGTCGTGATCGATCGCGTACGTGGGAGCGGGGAGCTTCGCGCACTTCGCCCCGAAGAACCCCTCTTCGACGTCACGCGACCACGCGATGGCCCCGAGGAGGTTGCCTCTGGATTTGAGAGCCCCGAGCGCATGGCTCACACGCTGGAGGAGGTCGCGCGCGTCATCGACGTCCATGGCGTCCGATTCTACCGGTCGACGCAGCAGGCGCCGGCACAATCCAAATCGGCGGCGGCGAAACGCGAGCGCTCCGCCTCCCTCCCCGACGAGGCGCTCAGGGGACCGTCGTGCGACGGCAGGGCGCTCCGCCCGACGCGGGCTTCGTTCCCGCAACCGCGACCGGGCTCGGCGGGACGCGGCGCGCGGGGAGCACGAGGCGCGCGGGCACGGCGATGCCGCCGGTCTGCGGGATCTTGATGGGCTTGTTCACGCGGAGCACGTCCTTCTTGAGCGCGTTCGCCTTCTTGATCGCCTCGCCGGTCACCTTGTAGCGGAGCGCCAGGTGGCTCAGCGTCTCTCCCCGCTTCACCGTATGGGTGATGTACTGCGTCGGCGCAGCGACGAGACGGCGGGCCAGGAGGAGGCGATAGGCTCGGCGTCCGAGCTCTTGCGCCCGCGGGCTGTAGAAGCGGACGTGGAGATGCGACGCGTGCCCCTTTGCATGGAAGATCAGCGGGCGCTGGCTCTTCCCTCCCACCTGGAAGATCTGGTCGAGCCACGCGGGGTCCTCGCCGATCTCCAGCGCATGAGCCTTGAGGATGCGCTGGAGGCTGGTGTCGACGAGGATCAGATCGACGTCGCTCTCGGCGATCAGCGTCCGAATGAGGTGCCACGTCCTCGCGCGATCGAGGTTCGAGCCGTTCGCCGTCGCATACCAGCGGTGCCCCTCGGTCAGGTAATAGCTGATGTCGACGTCGCGTCCGGACTGATGGCTGACGTGCGGAGGAAAGTGACCGCCGTATCTTCCGCTGACGTCCCCGATGAACACCTTCGGCGTATCCGGGAAACGAGCGGCCACGGCATCGATCGCGTGTGAGAGCGCATCGACGGTCTCCTGCGTGCCCCACGCGCGCCCGGGAGCCATGAGCTCCCAGTTCTCGCCCGCCGGCATGCGCACGCCGGCGACGAGCACGCCGCCGTGCGCGCGTCCGATCGACATCGGCCCGAGCGCCCCGATGTCCGCGCGAAGGCGCGCATTGATCTCCGCGTCGGTGAGCTCGGCGAACGGCGCGGGCCCCGACGCTCCTCCGGGCGTCGCTGCCTGCTCCGGCAATTCGAAGCCGTCGTCGAGCGTGGTCGGCTCGGCGTCCGCCCCCTCGTCCGCGCTGCCCGCGCCGGCAGCAGCAGCCACGCCCTCGTCGCAGTCCGGCTCGCTCGGCGCACCTGCGTCGATGGCCCGTGCAGGGGAATCGCTCGCCTCTCCACCGGCGGCGCCGCGTGCCGTCGTGGAGTCTGAGGACTGCGGTCCGCTGCGAGACGCAAACGGTCCCACGCAGCCGGTCACGGCGAGCACGAGCCCGAATGCGAGGACCCTGGAGCTGCTGGGCACGCGCATCGGCGCTCGTCTCTACCACGCGCGGGTGCGCTCGACACGCATGCGAACATCGGCGGGCAAACACAGGCGCAGCTCTACCGCTGGCGTCGCCGATCGTCGATCGATGGATGCGCGCTTCGTTCCACGACGGCCGAAGGGCCACCGCTGCGCTGGTCGGAGGACACGAGCCGCTTCCTCCGCGTCGTTCGGTGGCGAGAGGAGGCGATCGACGGAGCAGCCGGCGCGACGTATCGTTCGAGAGGTGAGCGGCCGGAAGGAATACCTCTGTTACACCGACGGCTCCTGCAAGGCCGCCGACGGAGCGCCCGGCGGCTGGGGCTTCCGCATCGAGCCGCCCGTCGGCCCGCCGCTCGAAGGCTACGGCAAAGCGATCGGCACGCTCGCCAAGGTCATGGAGTACCGCGCGGTGGCGGAGGCTCTGGCGGCGCTGCCCGAACGGGTCGCCGCGATCGTCTTCTCCGACAACCTCTCGCTGATCGAGAACCTGAGCAAGAAGCTCGCGATCTGGCAGGCGCGCGACTTCGCGAACGTCGATCCCCTCGTCGTCGACAGCGTGCGCCGGATCGACGCGTGCATCGCCGAGAAGCAGCTCGCCGTTCGCTGGCAGTGGGTGCGCTCGCACAACGGCAACGCGGGAAACGAGCGCGCCGACGCGCTCGCGGCCCAAGGCGCGCGCGAGGCGAAGGCGGAGCTCGCGTCGAGCGGACCAGGACGACGAGCAGCACGTTAGGCCGGCGGCGAAGCGCGTCCCCCGCGACTGCGCGCTCGGCGTGAATCCCACCGTCGTGACGGGACGCCGGACGTCCCGAGGCGCTCGCACCGTGATGACTCGAGCGCGACGGCGTCAGGCCCGCGCGGCGAGCTGCCCGCAGGCGGCGTCGACGTCGGCGCCTCCGCTGTAGCGCCGGTGCGAGAAGACGCCTCGCTCGCGAAGCGCGTCGCGGAACGCCTGCTCGCGGTCGTCCGCTGCGCGGGCGAACGGATCGCCGGCGCCGTCATTCGCGGGACCGATCGCGTTGTACGGGATGACGCTGAGCCTGGGCGAGCGGCCGGTCCGATCGCGGAAGCTCGCGACCAGATCCGCGAGCGCATGCGCGTGCTCGACGCCGTCGTTCACGCCCGCGAGGAGCGTCACCGCCCACATCGGCGCGAGCCCGGTGAGCGTCGCATGCTCGCACGCGGCCGCAACGACCTCCTCGAGCGAGTGCGAGCGTTCGATCGGCATGAGGCTACGGCGTGTGCTCACGAGCGCCGAGCCGATCGACATCCCGAGCCGAACCTTCGGAGCCTCACGCGCGAGCCGGCGGATCCCGGAAGGAAGCCCCGACGTGCAGACAGTGATCGCGCGCGCGTCGATGGCGAGCGCGCTCGGGTCGGACATGACCTCGATCGCGGCGAGCACGCGATCGAGGTTCGCCATCGGCTCGCCCATCCCCTGGAAGACGACGCCGTGGACGCGCTCCGGCGCGGACCGCAAGCCGCCGCCTTCGAGCCCTCGGCGGACGATGCGCACCTGCTCGACGATCTCCCACGTCTCCAGGTTGCGCAGAAGGCCCAGCCGTCCCGTCGCGCAGAACGAGCATCCGAGGGCGCAGCCGACCTGCGAGCTCACGCATACGGAGAAGCGGCCCTGCCGTTCGAGCGGGATGCGCACCGTCTCGACCACGTGTCCGTCCGCGGTCGTGAGGGCGTACTTCACGAACGGGTCGACCCGGCTCGCGCGAGTCTCCTTGACCTCGAGCTGCGGAACCCAGCCCGCTCGCGTCACTGCCTCACGCGAGGTGCGGCGTATGCCAGAGCTCGGTGTCCTCGGATCCTCGTCCCGGTGGACCTGCGCGACCACCCGGCGCGCCTCCTCGAGCAGCAGCTCGGGCACGGCCCGGACGAGCGCCGCCGGCGTGAGCCCCTGCAGAGCCACGCCGCGACGAAGCCCCGTTTCGCTCGGGGTCTCCGCTGGACGCGACTGCGGACGAGGCGTAGGTCCGGAGCGCTTTGAGACTGGGATCTCGCGCACGCGGTTGCCATAGCACGGCACCCGACAAAGGCAGTCGTGCTACCGTGCACCTACCTTGTTCGGCTTCAGCTTCTCGGAGCTCGTCGTAGTGGTGATCGTGGCGCTCGTCGTCATGGGCCCCAAAGACCTGCCCAAGATGCTCCGGCGTGTCGGCCAGTGGGCCGGCAAGATCCGGCGCGCTGCCGCCGATCTGCGCGCGCAATCGGGGATCGACGACGCCCTCCGCTCCGAGGGCCTCTCCGAGGACATCGCCGAGATCCGCAAGCTCGCGCGCGGCGAGCTCGATGCCGTCCAGCGCGCCGCTCGCATCGAGGACGACGCGTACCGTGCGCCCGTCGCATCGGACGGTTATTCCCAGCGTGGCGACGACTTCTACGTCGTCCGCGATCGCGAATATCCGCGCGACGGGGCCGACGCCTACGGCGCCCTCCCCGACAACGCGATCGTCTACGCCGAGACGCTTCCGCGCAGCCCGCTCGCGCGCGATCCGCTCTACCGCCTCGGCGACGCCGACGCGGAGGTCCCGCCGGAGCCCGAGCCGCCGACCTACGGCGACGACGCGACGGACGACGACGCAAACGCGACCGGCCCGACCCTGATGGGCATGCCGGTGCCCTACGAGCCCCCCGGGAGCGCTGCCAAGCCCGAGCCCGAGCCCGAAGCTCAGCCTGCCGCCGAGCCCGAGGCCACGAGCTCCGCGACCGGGGCGGTCCAAGCGGTCCCAGCCGGCGCGGGGGCGACCCTGATCGGCATCGCGGCGCCGCAGGTCGACCGGCGCGCGGACGACTCCGAGAACAAGACCGGCGATGAGGCCGAGGCTACCGCCGAGGTCCGCAGCTGATGTCAGCCGAGACGGAGCGAGAGCTCACGCACATGGATCCCGAAGACGACATCAAGATGACGATCTGGGAGCACATCGGCGAGCTCCGGAAGCGCCTGGCGCGCGCCGCGCTCGCGCTGGTGGGCGGCGCCGTCGTCTGCTGGACGTTCCGCGAGCGGCTCCTCGGTTGGATCACGACGCCGTACGCGACGGCCTGGCGCGAGCGATTCCCCGAGCTCGTCAAGGCGGGCCAGTCGCCCGAGCTGCAGACGCTCGCCCCCGCGGACGCCTTCGTCAACTACATGCAGCTCTCGCTGGTCGGCGGCGTCATCATCGCCGCGCCGGTCATCTTCTACCAGCTCTGGGCCTTCATCAGCCCGGGTCTGTACTCGCGCGAGAAGCGCTACATCATCCCGTTCGTCGTCTTCTCGACGACGCTCTTCCTGTCCGGCATCTCGTTCGCCTACTACGTCGCGCTGCCGTTCAGCTTCCCCTTCTTCTTCTCGCTCCTCGGATCGGTCGGTGGTGACTCGGGCATCATCCTCACGTCGAAGCCGACGATGGAGTACTACCTCGACTTCGCCGAGCACATGCTGCTCGCGTTCGGGTTCGTCTTCGAGCTGCCGCTGTTCATCGGCTTCCTCGCGCTCGCCGGCATCGTGACACCGCAGCAGCTCGTGAAGTTCAGCCGCTACGCGATCGTCGGCGCGTTCGTCGTCGGCGCATTCGTCACGCCCGGCCCCGAGATCTCGAGCCAGATCGCCGTCTCGAGCGCGCTCATCGCTCTCTACTTCCTCAGCGTCGGCCTCGCCTTCCTCATCTACAGGAAGAAGCGCGACGCCTGAGAGGGGCGCGAGCCCCGTTCGCGACTAGAGGCGCAAGCCCCGTTCGCGACTAGAGGCGCAAGCCCCGTTCGGGACTACAGGCGCAAGCCCCGTTCGGGACTACAGGCGCGACCCCGAGCTCGGAGGCGAGGCTCTTACGCCTCGCCTCCTAACTCGAGTGAACAGGGCAAGCGCGCGCGCCCGCCCCGACCTTCACGCGCGGGGCTCGGAGAGCGGAACGGGGACGCGCCGGGCGTCCATCCAGAGCCCGTCGATGTCGTAAGCCGCACGTGCATCGTCCTGGAAGACGTGGACGACGACGTCACCGAAGTCCATGAGGACCCAGTTCGCGTGCGGCAAGCCCTCGACGGCGAGCGCACGCTTGTTGCGCTTGCGGAGCGCCTCCTCGATGGCAGCCGAGAGCGCCGCCACGTGGCGGTCGCTTCGCCCCGACATGAGGACGAGGAAGTCCGCGTAGTCGACACGACCGGCAACGTCGATCACCTCGAGCCCCGACGCCTTCTTCTCGATCGCCGCGACGGCGATGAGGACCGCGACCTCGCGCGCTTCGTCGCTCGCGGTGCTCACGCCCGTGGGGGCGCGCCCTGCGCCGCCGAGCGCGCGCCCCTCGGCCGGCGCCGCCGGCTTGGCCTTCTTCACGCCTTCGCGCGGGCCGAGCGCCGCCTTCGGGCCAAGCGTCTTCGTGCGTGCGCGCGGCGCTGCGGGTCGAGCGCGCGGCGCTCGCGCTTCGCCTTCGGGCAGCTCTGCGCTACGCGGCAGCTTGGTCGGAGCTCCTCGCTTGGGCGGGCGCGCGGCGGCGCCTCCATGCGACGAGCGGATCAACGGGCGGTCTTGCCCTCGGGTGGGACGTTTGTTCGCGGCCAAAAGGGTCTCCTCGAACCGATCGTCGACCGAGCGAGGTGCCGCGTCAAACCCGAAAACAGGGTTGATCGTGTCTTTGTCGCGCCGGCGCGCCGGCGCGCCGGCACCGAGGAGCTAGTGACCGGCAGCGCAGCAGCTGCCTCGACGCCTCAACTCTTCAACGCCGGACCTGGCCCTCGCCGTCGATCACCCACTTCATCGTCGTGAGCGACTCGAGCCCCATCGGACCACGCCAGTGGAGCCGGCTCGTGGCGATCCCGATCTCCGCGCCAAGGCCGAGCTCTCCGCCGTCGTGGAAGCGCGTCGATGCGTTCACCACGACGCAGGCGGCGTCGACCTCCCGGCGCCACCGCTCGGCGTGCTGCGCATCGCGGGTGAGGATCGCCTCGGTATGACCCGAGCCGTAGTCGGCCACGTGCGCGAGCGCCGCCTCGAGGCCGTCGACCACGCGCACCGCGAGGACGGTATCGAGGAACTCTCGCCCCCAGTCCTCGCTCGTCGCGACCTTCGCTTCGGGGACCAGCGCGCGCGTCCGCTCGCAGCCGCGGAGCTCGCACCCGGCAGCCACGAGCGCTCGGGCGACGGGTGGAAGGAGCCGCTCGGCGTCCGCGGCGTCGACGAGCAGGCACTCGAGTGCGTTGCACACGCCGGGGCGGCTCATCTTCGCGTTCATCACGACCTTCGTCGCGAGCTCGACGTCGGCGCCCGCATCGAGGAAGAGATGGCAGACGCCCTTGTAGTGCTGCACGACCGGCACGCGCGCGTTCTCCGTCACGAAGCGGATGAGCGCCTCGCCGCCGCGCGGGATCGCAAGGTCGACGAGCTCGGCTTGCTGGACGAGCGCCCGCACGGCATCGCGATCCGTGAAGGGCAGCACCTGGACCGCGGCGCGCGGGAAGCCGGTGGCCTCGAGCGCATCACCGATCACCTTCGCGAGCGCAGCGTTCGAGCGCTCTGCCTCGGAGCCGCCGCGAAGCACGACTGCGTTGCCGGCCTTGAGCGTGAGCGCGCTCGCCTCGACCGTCACGTTGGGCCTTGCCTCGTAGATCATCGCGACGACGCCGAGCGGGACGCGCACGCGGGTGACGTCGATCCCAGCCGGGCGCTTCGTTCGCGAGACGACCTCGCCGACGGGGTCTGGAAGCTCGGCGACCTCGCGGACGCTCCGCGCCATCGCCTTCACCCGGACGTCGTCGAGCATGAGCCGGTCGAGGAGCGCGCCCTTCGTGCCTCGCTGGCGCGCCGCCTCGAGATCGAGACGGTTCGCCTCGAGGATCGTCGGCGCGTTCGCCTCGATCCCGGCCGCGACCGCCTCGAGCACCGCATTCTTGTCCTTCGTCGACCGCGGAGCCAGGGCGCGGGCCGCACGCCGCGCCTGCAGACACACTTCGCGGACCTGTTCGTCGAGCGAGCTCATCGCCGACAACCTATCAGCGGGCGACAGACGCTGCGACCTCGACCGCAGCGCGCGGCCTCGCTCGCGCTCAGAAGCCGATCGCGAGATGGGCTCCGGTCAGCGCGTAGGCCCGGAGGTTCTTCACCTCGCTGTCGACCGGCCCCACGATTCCACCCGTGACGCTCGCGCCGACACGCACGTCGGCGTCCTCGAGGCCGAGGGCATATTCGACCGCGAAGCGGCCGGTGCCGATGCCGGCGAAGCCGCTCCGCGCGTCCGGGCGGCTCACGTGGAGGAAGCCGGCTCCCATCCCGATGATCGGATGCAGCGGTCCACGCTTGTGGAGGTCGAGTGAGATCTCTCCCGAGTAGTGACCGACGCTGTCACCGCTGTCACCGCTGTCACCCACGAGCGTGCTCGATCCGCTGTCGTTCTTGCCTTCGCCCCGGAGCCAGGAAGCGGCGAGCCGTCCTCCGACGGAGCCGGTACCGAAGTCGGCGCCGAGGCCGACGCCGAAACCGAAGCCCTTGCGCGTCGTGATCGCCGCCGGACCGAGCGTGAGGCGAAACGGAGACCGGCGCAGCTCGGGCTCACGTGCGATGAAGGTATCGTCGGCACGGGTCGGCGCGCGTTCGTCGCTCGCAATGGGCTGATCTGCCGGCGGCTCAGCGAACCGCCGGCCGCCGCCCACCGTGATCACGGCGTCACCGTCATCCGCCCGCGCGTCCCGCCCGGAAAAACCGAGAAGAGCCATCACGATCACCACCCCCGAAGCCGCCTTCCGACCGTTGTATGCCATCGCATACGACGAACGTGACGCTCCCCCCGTGCTTACACCTGCTGCCGCGCCCAAGTTCGCCGGTTGTGCTAGAGCGCGTTGGGAGTCCTCGTGGTATGCCCCGCGAACTCGATGACCGACGACGTGTGCGAAGCGAGCAAGAAGTCGTGACGATGCGCTATCGTTTCAAGCGCGTGAGGCGCGGGTCCTTGGCACCGCTCTTTTGCCTGGCCGCGGCGACGGTGTCGCTGCCGGTCTTCGCACAGCCGCGATCCGCCGGCGCCACGGCCGAAGTCGCACCGGCGCCTCAGACCGAGGACCAGCGGAAGGCGCGGGAGCACTTCCAGCGCGCCAAGGACCTTTATCAGGCCGGCAAGTACAGCGAGGCGATCGCCGAGCTCGAAGTGGCCCGGGAGCTGGACCCCAAGGCCAAGGATCTCGTGATGAACCTCGGGATCGTCCACGAGAAGCTCGGTCGGTATGATGAGGCGATCAGCCACCTCAAGAGCTACCTCGAGATGGAGGGCGTCACGCCCACCGAGCGGACGCGCGTCGAGGGCATGATCAAGCGCATCGAAGGCGCGAAGCGCGCGGCCCCCGTCTCCGTGGCACCGGCAACCCCGGCCGAGCCGCCGCCGGAGCCGGCCCCGACGAGCGCGCCGCGCACGGAGCCTCCTCCCCGCGGACGGGTCGACACGCTCACGATCGCTGCCGGCGCAGTTGCGGTCGCCGGGCTGGCCGTCGGGACCGGCGTCGGGATCTACGCCCTCACCTCGCGTCCCTCCGATGCCTTCGTCACGGGACGCGACGGCAGCTACGCCACCCTCCAGCAGAAGACGAGCGACGCCCACACCGCCGCGATCGTCGCGGACGTGAGTCTCGGGGTCGGCGTCGTGGCCGCGCTCGCAACGACCTGGCTCTACCTCGGTCGCCCGAAGCATCATCCTGTCGCGTCGCCGCCGGCTCCGGCCACCGGCACCGGCGGCGCCCGTGTCTCGGTCGCTCCTGCAGGGAACGCCGGCGGCGCCGTCTTCGTCGAGGGAGCATTCTGACGATGTCCGCGCTCCGCGCTCGCCGAACCGCTTACGCGCTCCTCGTGACGGGCGGCCTCATCGGCTGCTCGCTCATCGTTCCCAACGAGGTCCCGACGTACCACTGCACCGGCACGACCCCGTCGTCCTGCCCGTCGGGGCTCGTCTGTGATCCCGTCGCGCTGGTCTGCGTGCCTCCCTCCGCGATCGACGACGGCGGCGAGGACGTCGTCGTCGACGAGGAGGACGCCGGGAAGGACGCCGACCGGGATCAGGACGCGCCCACCCGTCCCTCGGCGCTCGGCGGCAATTGCCTCGTCGACGGCGACTGCGCTGCCGGGCTCCTTTGCGGCACGAGCTCGATGCTCACGACCACGATCGTGCCGGCGAACTCGAAGCCGGTCTGCACGCGGCCGTGCTGTCGGTCGTCCGACTGCGCCACCGGCTTCGTCTGCTTCCCGGGTGGAACCGGCGGCAACTACTGCGTCGCCGCGGCGAAGGCCGATCGCGACCCGCCGGCAACGGGGGGCAAGAGCGGCGGCCAGACGTGCTCCGACGACCAGCATTGCCGCTCCGGCCTCTGCACCGCCGGCAGCTGCGTCGACACCTGCTGTGACCCCGACCACTGCGCGACCGGAACCACGTGCCGGATCGCAACGGTCAACATGCACGACGGCTGGGCCTGCGGCGCCCCGAACGTCGGCGCCACGAAGGACGTCGGCGCGACGTGTGGCTCGCACGCCGAGTGCAAGAACGACAACTGCATCTCGTCAGTCCCGTCGTCTAGTCCCCGCTGCAACCCGCCCTGCTGCAGCGAACGCGACTGTACCATCGGGCACGGCTTGGCGGGCAACGTCTGCGCCTACGGCAGCGCCGGCAACGATCTCGTGAAGTGGTGCGTCGCGCCCAACGCCGGCGGAAAGGACGTCGGCGCGACCTGCGCCGATAAGGCGGACTGTAAGTCGCGCTACTGCGACGCCGAGCTCCGTCGCTGCGCGACCGTCTGCTGCACGAGCACCGACTGTCCCGTTGGCGAGACCTGCCGACCGTCGCCCGTCGGCACTCCGTTCCTCCGCTGCGTGAAGGCTCGCTGAGCTCGGCGCTCGCGCCCCGACCTTCGTAGGCGCTTCCGAAGGGCTCGGTTCGCCCGTCAGAACGAGCTCCCGGCCCGAATCGTCGACGAGGACGACGGTGCGCATGGGGCACATCCCAAGCCGTCGCTCGTGAGGTGAAGTGGGCGTGAGCCGAGTGGGGCCGACGCGTAGCCTTGGTCGCCAGCCGTCCCGAGGGCGGCGCATCGGGAACAATCGGGGGGGACGCGCATGAATGGTCTAGCGCGCGCCCTTGCACGTTCACGAAACGCGAGGGGAGAACGAAGGCATGGCGCTCAAGAGGCTTACGACGGCCGAGATGGTCCAGATCTCGACCGCATGGACGACGAAGGGGACCGCTCGTCCGCAGACGCTGCTGAGGTCGCAGCTCGATGGGAAGCCGTATCGGGCCGACGAGGTAGAAGGCCGCCGGGGTAACCGGCGGCCTCGTGGGGCTCAGCGCGTGCGGTACGCGAGCTTGTAGAGGGTGGCGACGATGCGGTCGACGGCATCGACCTCGCGCGCTACCCGCTGTGCGTCCACGTAGCCCGCTGCACCCGCGATGCGCAGAGCCATGATGACCTCACGCCCGCTGGCCATGGCGCTCTCGAGGCGGACGGTGCGATTGCCGCCGCGCGCGGAGAGCCCTTCGCCGGAGTTGAGGCCGATGGAGTTGAGGGCGCGCCTCATCTGCTTGCTGAGATCGGGATCTTGCCGCGCGATGACGCGGGAGAGCTGGTGCAGGGCACCCACGGTGCGAACGATGTCATCGGCGATACGTAGCTGCATGGCGACTCCTCGGGTGAGCGCCGGGCGTCTCGGCCCGGCTTCGCCGACCCCACCGCGCAGCTCGCGTGACGCCGGTCATCGAGTCGCTCGCAAGCTCGCGTCACCGCAGCCGACCGGCGGCGCGCGAGGTGCGCGCCAGAGGTGAAGCCGGGCCGAGACGCCCGGCGCCCAGCAGCTCGCCTCACAGCAGTGAGCGAAGCCGGTTCCCGGAGCCACAGCCGGAGTCAGAACCGGAACCGGAACCGGAACCGGAACCGGAACCGGAGCCAGAACCGGAGCCAGAACCGGAGCCAGAACCGGAGCCGGAACCGGAGCCAGAACCGGAACCGGAACCGGAACCGGAACCGGAACCGGAGCCGGAGCCGGAACCGGAACCGGAACCGGAACCGGAGCCGGAACCGGAACCGGAACCGGAACCGGAGCCGGAACCGGAGCCGGAACCGGAACCGGAACCGGAACCGGAGCCGGTCCCTTGCGCGCAGCAAACAAACGGCATCGCCTCTCGGCGGGTCGGGTAGTGCTATCTCACAGGGGATGGGGCTCTCGGCGACCTTCCGCTGCTTCCGGGGCTGCGACGGCAGCTATCCGCTCACTCAGGCGATCTATCGCTGCCCGAAGTGCGACAGCCTCCTCGCCGTCCGCCACGACATGGCCGCGCTCGCGGAGACCAGCGGCGAAGCCTGGCGCGCCCTCTTCGATCGGCGGTGGTCGGCGACGAGCGCGTCCGGCGTTTGGAGCAAGCGCGAGTGGGTCGCGCCCGAGGTCCCCGACGAAGCGATCGTCACGACGGGCGAAGGGATGACGCCGCTCGTCTCGTCTGCGCGCGCCGCTGGGCCCGTGCGACGGCTCGCAAGCGAGCTCGACTTCGGCGAGCTGCTGGTCAAGCAGTGCGGGACGACGCACACGGGCTCGTTCAAGGACCTCGGAATGACCGTGCTCGTCAGCGTGGTCAACCACGCGGTGCGCTCCGGCGCCCTGAACGTGCGCGCGATCGCGTGCGCGAGCACCGGCGACACGTCAGCCGCCCTTGCCGCGTACGGCGCCGCTGCCGGCCTCCCGGTCGTCGTGCTCCTTCCTCGCGGGATGGTGAGTGTGACCCAGCTCGTCCAGCCCCTCTCGCACGGGGCGCGCGTCCTCGCGCTCGAGACCGACTTCGACGGCTGCATGCGCGTGGTGAAGGAGCTCGCCGCGCGCGGGCTCGTCTATCTCGCGAACTCGATGAACCCGCTCCGCATCGAGGGGCAGAAGACGGTCGCGATCGAGATCGCACAGCAGCTCGGGTGGCAGGCTCCCGACTGGGTCGTCATCCCGAGCGGCAATCTCGGCAACGCCGCCGCGCTCTACACAGGCTTCTCGATGGCGAAAGAGCTCGGCGTCATCGACCGGCTCCCGCGCCTATGCATCGCGCAGGCAGAGAACGCCAACCCGATGTACCTCGCCTTCAAAGCCGGCTCGCGCGACAAGGTCGCTCCGATCGTCGCGAAGCCGACGCAAGCGAGCGCGATCCGCATCGGCAACCCGGTGAGCGCGCCCCGCGCGATAGCCGCCCTCGAAGCGATGGGCGGCGTCGTCGAGCAGGCGAGCGAGACGGAGCTCGCCGATGCGTGCGCACGCGCCGATCGATCCGGCCTCTACGCCGATCCGCACACCGGCGTCGCGATCGCGTGCGCGAAGAAGCTTCGCGAACGCGGCACGATCGGCGCCGGAGAGCGGGTGGTCATCGTCTCGACCGCGAGTGCGCTCAAGTTCACCGAGTTCAAGCTCGGCTACCACGAGCACAAGCTGCCCGGCGTCGAAGCCGCGCTGGCGAACACGCCGATCGCGCTCCCGCCGGACGTCGACGAGGTCGTCAAGCACCTCGCCTGACCCGCACCAACGCACGCATCAAGCAACAAGGCGATCGCGGACGATGTCGTCCGTGACCGCCTCGTCTGGTTCGAGCGAGCTCGGGTCGCGAATCGCGACCCGAGCTCAGCCGGCGTCGCCGTCGGCCGCGTCGTCCGAAGCGTCCAGCGTCTCGGCGGCGTCCGGGCCTGCGTCTCCGGGGCCTGCTTCGGCGGGAGCGGCGCCATCCCCGCCCGCGGCATCGGCGACCTCGGGCTGGATCTTCGTTCGATCGAAGTCGACGATGAGCTCGCAGCCCGCGCCGAACACGCCGGCGGTGATGGTGAGGAGGACGAGGCCCTTCTGGATCTTGCTGATCTTCATGGTCGGGTCTCTCAGAACTTGATGACCGTGCCGAACCCGCCGCCCGTGGGCGTGACGTACGGCGCAGGGAGGACGGTGACGTTCTTCTTCTTCGGCTTGGGGGCGCTGGCCACCTTCGGAGAGGCGGCCTTCGCGGTCGCGGGCGAATCGTTCGAGAGGAAGAGGACGGCGCTCGTGACGCCGAACGTGATCGCGATGCCGAACATCATGTCGGCGACGAGAGCGTTGTTCTCGCCGTCGTCGGCCCTCTTCGTCGTCGGGTTCTTCTCGAACTCGCTCGACTGGTTGAGCGCCTTGATGCCGAAGCCCGCACCGACACCGGCCGCGACGATGGCGACGGCGCCCGTGACGTAGGCCGGCACCTTGCTCCGCGGCTCCGGCGGCGGCGGCGGCGGCGCGGGAGCGGGAGCGGGCTGCTCCGCGACCACCGGCGGGGGCGGCGGGGGCGGCGGCTCCTTCTTCACGAGCTCCGCCGTCACGTCCTGCTTCGACGCGAAGGTGACCTCGATCTCCTTCGTCGTGTTCTCGAAGCCCTCCGCTCCGATGAGCAGGGTGTGCTTGCCGGGCGCGAGCTCGATCTCGACCGGGGTGACCTTCTCGTAGGGCGTCTGCGCGGTGTCGATCACGATCGAGGCGCCTGCGGGCGTCGTCTCGATCTTGACCTTGCCGGGCATCGCCTTGATCGCCTCGACGCGCTTCGTCGCCTCCTCCACCTGGTCCTTCATCTTCGGCGGATTCTCGGCGACGAACTTCTCGTACGCCGTGACCGCCTCGGGGAAGTGCTGGAGGTTGTCGTGGCTCAGCGCGATGTAGCGCTGCGTGGCCGGATCGGCCTTGACCGCGAGCGACGCCTCGAAGTCGGCGAGGGCGCCCGCGTAATCGCTGGCCTTGAACTTCTTCTCACCTGCGTTGAAGAGGCCCTTCGCGTCGTTCGGCTTCGGCGCGGCCGCGGGCTTCGCCGCGGGAGCGGCGGCGGCGGGCTTCGGTGCTGCGGGCTTGTCAGCCGACTGCGCGGCAGCCGTGAGGCTCATGGACGAGGCCAGAGCGAACGCGATGCTTGCTGCGATGACCCTGGATTTCCCGAGGATGATCATGGCGCCGGACGTTACACCAACTCCCGGCCGCCCGGGCGAGCTTTCATCCGTGTCACCGGAGCGTTACGAAGGGCCTGGCCGCACGTCCACCGTCGCCTGCGGTGGGGAACTCGCTAACTCCCCGCGTCTCCTCGCTTCTCCTCCCGTTCGCCCCGCCCCCCAGCGCCCTGTCCCACCTCGCCCCTTCCAGCCGTGATCTCCGTCCTCCTTCCCTACCGCGACGCTGCAGCCACGCTCCGTGAGGCGGCCTCGAGCGTCCTCGCGGACATGGGCGCGGACGACGAGCTTGTCCTCGTCGACGACGGGTCGAAGGACGACGGCCCCGCGACCGCCGCGGAGCTCGCAGCGACCGATCGACGCGTGCGCACCATCGCATCCGGCGGCATCGGGATCGCAGGCGCGCTGATCCGCGGGCTCTCGATCTGCCGGGGCGAGTGGATCGCGCGAATGGACGCCGACGACATCTCGCTCCCCGGCCGCCTCGCCGCCGAGCGAGAGCTCCTCGAGGCCGATCCCTCGCTCGGCGCCGTCGCCACCCGGATCGAGCTCTTCGGCACCAACGTGGCCGACGGGATCCGCCGCTACACCGACTGGCAGAACAGCCTCGTGTCGGCCGACGACCACGCACGCTCGATCTTCGTCGAGTCCCCCGTTTGCCATCCGTCGACGATGATCCGCCGCGCGGCGCTCGACGCCGTCGGCGGGTTCCACGAAGGCGAGTTCGCCGAGGACTACGACCTCTGGCTCCGTCTCGTCGAGGCGGGATGGGGCATCGCGAAGGTCCCGCGCGTCCTCTTCCACTGGCGAATCCACGGCAAGAACGTCACCTGGACCGATCCGCGCCTCTCGAAGTCCGCGCTCCGACGTCTCCGCGCGCAGCACCTCGCCCGCACGATCGATCGCTCGTTCGGCATCTGGGGCGCCGGCGCGTACGGCCGCCGCCTCGCACGGGAGCTCGACGAGAATGGCGCCCGCGTGTCGTTCTTCATCGACATCGACCCCCTCAAGATCGGACGGAAGCGCCGCGAGGCGCCGGTCTTGAGCGTGGACGAAGGGCTCGCCCGCGCGCGCCGCGACGGGGCCCTCGTCATCGTGGCCGTCGCCGTCTTCGGCGCGCGCGATCTCGTTCGTGGTCAGCTCGCGTCGCGCGGCTTCGTCGAAGGACGCGACTTCGTCTGCGCAGGCTGAGCTCCAGACGGCGCGCGCGCGCTCGCGTTGGAGCTCACCAAACGCGCGCTAAGGGCGCTGCCCGCAGGCGCGGTTCGCCGGGACGGCCTCGTGGATCTTCCCCGGGGGCGGCAGGTCGAGGTTCTTCATCAACGTCACGAAGGACTCGAGCGTCATCGACTCGCCGAGACGCGGATTGAGCCGCTTCTCCTCGCCGATGGTGGTGACGGTGAAGCCGCGATAGTCGTGCGCCGGGTAGACGAGCGTGTCGTCCGGCAGCGAGAAGAGCTTCTCGTGGACGGAGCGCCAGAGCGTGGCCGCATCGCCCTCCTGGAAATCGGTGCGCCCGCAGCCGCGGACGAGGAGCGCGTCACCCGTGAAGACACGGAGCGGTTCACCCTCGGCGGTGACGAGGAAACACATGCACCCGTTCGTGTGGCCCGGCGTGGCGAGCGCGGTGAGCGCGATGTTGCCGACGCGGGTGACGTGTCCGTCCTGCATCTCGACGTCGGCGCACGGCGCACCGCCCCGCGCGGAGACGTGAGTCTTCGCGGAGGTGAGCTCGCGGAGCTTCCCCGCCCCGGTCACGTGGTCGGCGTGCACGTGGGTGTCGAAGACGCTGACGAGCCGGCAGCCGAGCTCGGCGACGAGCTTCGAGTCGCGCGCGACGTGCTCGAGGACGGGATCGATGAGCGCGGCCTCGCCGGTCGCCGGATCGGCGAGCAGATAGGTGTACGTCGACGACTCCTTGTCGAAGAGCTGACGGAAGATCATGTCGCCCCCGATCCCCCATGCTCCTCGGAAGGCTCGACGAGCTCGACGAGGACGCCGCCCGTGGCCTTCGGATGGAGGAAGGCCACCTTGTGGCCGCGCGCGCCGATGCGCGGCGTCTCGTCGACGAGCGGCACACCGAGCGCCTTGAGCGTCGCGAGCGCGCCTTCGATGCCCTCGACCTCGATCGCGATGTGGTGGAGCCCCGGGCCCTTCTTCTCGAGGAACTTCACGAGCCCGTCATTTCCCTTCGGCGAGATGAGCTCGAGGCTGGTCTCGCCGATCGGGAGGAGGGTCGCCTCCGTCTTCTGCGATGCGACGACTTCGCGCACCTCCGGCTCGAGGCCGAGCACCTGCTTGTACTTGGCGATTGCCTCATCCGTGTCGGGAACGCAGATGGCCACGTGATCGATCTTCTTGATGCGGAGCATGTTCGTATGCCTGGCTCGTTGTCGGTGCCGTACGAGTAGAGAGTAGCTCGTACTCTGCTCTCCGAGAGCATGCTAGAGTCCGCCGCCATGAAGCGCCCCGCCGCTGTAGTCCTTATCGCTGCCGGTACCCTCCTCGCCCTCGTTGCCGGGACCGGCTGCAGCTCGAGCCTCGCTCAGCCGTTCGAGGCAATGAAGAGCCAGCCCGTCACCGTCCATCGTCTCCTCAACTACGAGCAGCCTGCGGAGCAGGCCGGCACCGTGGGCGGGGTCCAGATCCCAGCCCAGATCCAGCAGTGGCTGCAGGGCGCCGGCGCGCTCCTTCCCCCCGGGCTCATCCCGCCGGGTCTCCTCCCGGGAACGACGCCGCCCCCCGCGGAGAACGTCCAGCGCTTCTACAACTTCCGCATCGTCGGGACGACGTCGGTGACCGACAGCAAGACCCACCAGGAGGTCCTCGAGCTCTTCGGTAAGGAGTCGAACTTCCAGAACCCGCGGCAGTCGTGCATGTACGCCGAGTTCGGCTTCCAGATCGGGCAGCCGATGCCGGGCGGCTTCGTGCAGGGCGCGCCGAACCCGAACGCGCCGGCGGACATCCTCGTGTCGCTCTCCTGCGAGACGGTCCAGATGCACAACTACAACTGGCCGTACGGCACGAAGACGGGCCTGACGCCGGAAGCGAGCAAGAAGGTCCTCGAGATCGTCCGTAAGACGTTCGGCGGCTGATCCGCCAGCGATCGAGCGCGCGAGCGCGGAAGAGCGGGTGCCCGTCATGGGAAGCGGTCTCTCCTCGTACGAGCCCAACCCTGCGCTGGCGTGGATCTACCAGCGCTTCTTCGAGCACATCGAAGTCGATCAGGCATGGGCGAAGCAGGTCCGTGAGGCCGAGTCGCGCGGGACGGTCATCTACGTCCTGCGCAACCTGTCCTTCGTCGACTTCCTCGCGCTCGACTACCTGACGAAGAAGGAGCGCCTCCCGCGCGTCCGCTTCGCCAACGACCTCGGGCTCTGGGTCCTCGAGCCGGCGATGAGCAAGCGCGGCCTGCTCGGCTCGATCCTGCCCCGGAGCGAGGCCGACGACGTGCGCCGCCTCCGGCAGGCGATCGATGAAGGCGCTTCGGCGGCGCTGTTCCTGAAGCGGCCGCCGTCGGTCCTCGAGCCTCCCGCGATGGTGCGCCGTCGCGGAGGCGCAGCGCGCGCGATCCCGACGCGAGGCAAGACCGAGGGCGACACGTACCTCCGCGCGGTGCTCGAGGCGCAACGCGCATCGAGCACGCCGATCCTGCTCGTTCCGCAGGTGTTCGTGTGGACGCGGAGCCCCGACGAGCGCAAGCACAACATCGTCGACTCGCTCTTCGGGCCGCGCGAGTGGCCCGGCAAGATCCGCACGGTCACTCAGTTCCTGATGAACTGGCGTCACGTCACGCTCCGGGCGGGCGAGCCGGTCGATCTCCAGCTGTTCCTCGAGCAGGAAGCGAAGCCGGACGACGACGGCAAGAGCCCGGGCGACGACGTCCTCGTCCGCCGCCTCACGTACACGCTCCTCCGGCGGCTCGAGCGGGAACGACAAGCGGTCGTCGGTCCGACCAAGAAGCCGGCCGACCGGCTCCGGGATCAGGTCGTCCGGAGCCCTCGCCTCCAGAAGGTCATCCGCGACATGGCCGGCGAGGGCGAGACCGAGCGACGCGTGCTCGGATGGCGTGCGCTCGCGATGCTTCGCGAGCTCGAGACCGAGGTCGATCCGAACGCGCTCCGCGCCATGGACGCGGCGTTCGATCAGACCGTCTCGCGGATGTACAGCGCCTTCGAGATCGACGAGAAGGGCCTCGAGCGCGTCCGAGCCGCCTCGAAGGACGGCACGCTCGTCCTGCTCCCGAGCCACAAGTCGCACGTCGACTACATCATCCTGACGCGCCTCTTCATGCACGCGAACATGCCCGTGCCGCTCGTCGCGGCCGGCGACAACCTCGCGTTCTTCCCGCTCGGTCCGATCCTCCGGCGCGGCGGCGCGTTCTTCATCCGGCGGAGCTTCCGCGGCGACCGCCTCTACGGCGCGGTCGTCGACGCGTACATGCGCCGGCTCATCATCGACGGCTGGCCGCTGGAGTTCTTCCTCGAGGGCGCGCGTTCGCGCACGGGCAAGCTCCTGCCTCCGAAGCTCGGCCTCCTCTCGATCGTCGTCGACGCGGTGCTCGGAGCCGCCGAGCAGGGCGGCGCGGGGCCGGCCCGAAAGGTCTACTTCTGTCCGATCTCGATCGGCTACGAGCGCGTGGTCGAGGAGCGCGAGTACGTCCGAGAGCTCACCGGCGGCGAGAAGAAGAAGGAGGACGTCCGCGGCCTCGTGACGGCGGCCGAGACCGCGCTCGGCCGCTATGGCCGGCTCAACGTGCAGTTCGGCGACCTCCTCACCATCGACGGCGTGATGGCGGAGCTCGGCGAGAGCAAGCGCGCGTTCACACCGGCACGCCGGCGTGCGCTCGTCACCCGTCTCGCCTACCGCGTGATGAACGAGATCAACCGCGTGACGGCGATCACGCCGAGCGCGCTCGTCGCCGCCGCGCTCCTCACGCACGGGCGCCGGGGGATTCCGCACGCAGACCTCGTCCTGGCGTGCGAGCGCCTCGCCCGGATCCTCTGCGGGTACCAGGCACGGTTCACCCCTTCCCTCCTCGTGTCCGAGGCCCGCGCCATCGAATCGCGGTCCGTCGATCCCGCGGCCGCCCCCCAAAGCTCGAAGCCGATCCTTCGCCACGGCGCGATCCGCGAGGCGTGCGAGCTGTTCCACCGCGCGGGCCACGTCGAGACCCACCAGCCCGGCGTTCCCGTCGGCGAGCGGCACGAACGCCCGCGCCCCGGCCCCGAGGCGGTGTACGTCGTACCCGACGTCGCCCGGCTCTCGCTCGACATCTCGAAGAACCTGATGGTGCACTTCTTCGTGACGCGAGCGACGATCGCGACGTCGCTCCACGCGATTGCACCGGAAGGCATCACGCGGGCGCTCCTCGCGGAGCGCGTGCAGGCCCTCTCGCGCCTCTTCAAGTACGAGTTCCAGTTCCGCGCCGACGCGACCTTCGAGACGATCTTCACCGAGACGCTCGACGCGATGCTCGCCGACGGAGAGACCGAGACCGAGCCTCCGGGGCGCGCCGACGACGACACCGCGCTCATCCGCCTTGCACGGAGTGGGGAGGGCCGGGAGCGAGCGCTCCTTCACGTCCGGATGATCCAGAGCTTCGTCGAAGGCTATCGCGTGGCCGCGCGCGCCTGCACGGCGCTGCTCAAGGGCCCGCTCGCGCCGAAGGACCTCGCGAAGCGTGCGATCACGGTCGGAGAGCGCATGTTCCTCGCAGGAGAGATCGCCTGCCGCGAAGCGGTGAGCCGGCCCGTCATCGACAACGCGCTGCTCGCGTTCGTCGACCAGGGCTACCTCGGGCGGAGCGAGGGCAAATACGTCCTGCCCGAGAGCTACGCGAACGCGGACGCGGTGCGCGTCATCGAAGGACGCATCGCGAGCTATCTCGCGCCGACCTAGTACCTCGACCCATCGATTTCGATGGGTTGAGGTACGACCATGAGAACGAAACTCCCGGACACAAGGCTGTGCGATGACGGGAGGTTCGTTCCGACCCCTCGCTTGTCGTGGGGTCGGAACGAACCGGTCGAACTCATGGTGTCCGGGTACCAGTCGCGCGCAAGCCCCGCGCCGCCTCGTCCGAGCAAGCAAGCGCATCATTCGCGAACGAGCGTGATGTCGTCGACGAGCAGGCAATCACCGACGGCGTCGCTGTATCCGCCGACGAGCGCGGCGGCAAGGTGCTCCCCCGGGCCCGCCTCCACGACGACCCGCACGCGCCCCATCCGGATCGCTCGCGGGGCTGGTCGTGCTGGGGTACCGCGCCGGGCCTAGCGGGGCCGAAACGAGGACGCGAGCTGGAAGCACAGCCTCGTTCGGAGCACTCGGGACTAGATGACGGGGATCCGCTGCGAGTCGCGGACGGTCGCCTCGAGCTCGTCGACGAGGCTCGCGGCCATCGCGCGAACGATGCGCGTCGAGTGAGCACCCTGCATCCCGTCCCGACCCGAGACGACGGACTCGTCCTCGAGGAGCTCCTCGACCTCGCGCGCGAGGCGGAGGGCGCGGGCAAGCGCGGGTTCGTCTTCCCTGCGGTCATAGACGAGCTGGGGTCCCTCGAGCACCATGACTCCTCCATCGCCTCGGGTTCGCCCGAACCTGCCGAGCCCCGGGAACCAAACCTGTAGCCGCTCGCGCCGGTCGTGCAAGCCGACGGAGGAACGTCCTCGACCGAATCGTGAGGCGCGTCAGATCGGCGCGTCGTCGGGGTCGCCGCGCTCCCTCGCCCCTTTCGCGCGGTCGAGCTCGGGGCTCGGCGCCGAGACCCGCGATGGGCTTCAGGCTTTCGGGCGTTTTCGGCTAGAACCCTGACCGTGGGCTCTCGACCCCTGCTCGGGCTCTCCGCGGCGCTGCTCCTCGCGAGCGGCTGCGCGCGCGCGCCCTCGCCCCTCGCCCCGCAGTTCGGGGGATCCATCGGGATGCCGCATCGCGGTGTCTTGACGGCGGCCGCCGAGCTGCCCGCCGAAGGCGAAGGCTACAGGTGGCTGCGACAGGACGATCGCCACCACGGGCTCCCGCGCTTCGTGAAGGCGATCGAGCGGGCCGCGGCCGTCGTCGCGCGCGAGCGGCCCGGCGCGATCCTCGGGGTCGGCGATCTCTCGGCGCGCAACGGTGGCCAGCTCCTGCCGCACCTCTCGCATCGCACCGGGCGCGACGCCGACCTCTTGCTCTACCTGACCACGCTCGATGGCGCCCCCGTCGAGAGCCCCGGCTTCATCCGCGTCGGCAACGATGGACTCGCCTGGGACGAGAAGGGCAAGCGGTTCCTCCGCTTCGACGTCGAGCGGACGTGGCTCCTCGTGAAGACCCTCGTCGAGGATCCCGACGCGCGCATCCAGTGGGCCTTCGCCAGCCGCAACGTCGAGGCGTTGCTCCTCGAGTGGGCACACGCCCGCGGCGAGACGGGCGAGACTCTCTCGCGCGCGATGGACGTCATGCTCCAGCCGCGCCCCGGCGGCCCGCACGACGACCACCTCCACATCCGCACGGCATGCTCTCCCGCGGAGATCGTCGCCGGATGCGAGCATACCGGCCCCGTGCGCCCTTGGATCGAAGCGCTCGATCGGGATGCAGGACACACCGCGTCCGACTGGGAGCTCGCCGACGCGCTCTTCCGACCCGCTGGAGGAGAGCTCGGGCCTCGCGCCCCAAGCCCCCGCAGTGGTGAGCCGACGGCGCACCTCGTGCCCACCTCGACGGCGAACGATGAGCACGCCGATCGTCGCTGAGGCGCACCTGCGGAGCGAGAACGTCCTCGTCCAGGCGGACGCCAAGGACCTCGGCTCGTTCGTCGCCGCCGGCAGCGCCGACCTCGCATATCTCGATCCGCCGTTCAAGGTGGAGAAGAGCTTCGGGGCGCGTCTGACGAAGGGCTCGTCTCGCGCACGCGGCCCGATCGCCTACGACGACACCTGGACGTCGCTCGAGGCCTATCTCGCGTGGCTCGAGGAGCGCATCGCCGTGGTCCGCGAGGCTCTCTCTCCGCGCGGGACGATGTGGCTCCACCTCGATCAACGCGCCGTCCACGAGGCCAAGATCGTGTGCGACCGCGTCTTCGGGGCGAAGCGCTTCCGGGGCGAGGTCGTGTGGGTCCCCGGAAACGGCAGCAAGAGCAAGACCGGCCCGGGGATGAGCCACCAGACGATCCTCCTCTACGCGCGCGGCTCGGAGCCGATCTGGAACGCGAAGGCCCCCGCCCTGCGCGCGCCGTTCGCCGCAACGAGCCTCGACATGCACTTCACGAACGTCGACGACGACGGACGCCGATATCGCGACCGCGTCGTCGGCAACAAGACCTACCGCTACTACGCCGACGAGGGCCGCGCGCTCGGAAGCGTGTGGACCGACTGCCCGTCGATGGCGGCGAACACGCCGCTCCGCGCAGAGACCACGGGCTACCCGACGCAGAAGCCGCTCAAGCTCCTCGACCGGATCGTCCGCGCGACGAGCGACGTCGGGTCGCTCGTCGTCGACCCGTTCTGCGGCTCGGGGACCACGCTCGTGGCTGCCGCCGCCGCCGACCGACGCTTTGCCGGATCCGACGTCGGCGACCTCGCGATCCGGACCACCAGCAGCCGCCTCGACGCGAGCGGCATCACCTATCGCTCGCGCTGACGCCCCATCACGCCTACGAGACCGTCATAGGATGCCCGACGCGCCGCCCTCCCCGTACTTGCTCCCGCTCTTCCTCCGCCTCGCGGGCAAGGAGGTCCTCGTCGTCGGCGCGGGCACGGTGGCCGAGCGCAAGATCCAGGACCTGGTGGACAGCGGTGCCCGCGTTCGCGTCGTCGCGCGCGAAGCAACCTCCGCCGTCGCGAAGCTCGCCGCGGACGGCCGGATCGCGCTCTCCCTCCGCGCGTTCGAGGAGGCCGACGTCGACGGCGCCTGGTTCGTGGTCGCGGCCACCGCCGATCCCGACGTGCAGGCGCGCGCGTGCGCCCGAGCGGATCGCGCTCGCGTCTTCGCGCTCGCGGTCGACGATCCGCCCAACGGCACGGCCTACTCGGCGAGCGTGATCCGCCGTGGCCCGCTCACGATCGCGATCTCCTCGACGGGTGAGGCACCTGCCCTCGCTCGCCTGCTCCGCGAAGTGCTCGAGCAAGCGCTCCCGGCTGACGACTGGGTCGAGGCTGCGCGTGCGTTGCGCGAGAAGTGGAAGGCCGAGGGCACGCCGATGACCTCCCGCTTCGCAGAGCTGGTGCGCGCCTTCAAGACCCGCGCGGGCTGAGGTCCGTCACGTCGGCGGCCGTTCCAACCGCCGATTCGGCCGGTTCGAGCGGGAGCGTGACGGGCCCACTCACTGCTGCTGCTGGAACAGCGTGACGCGCCAGACCTGCTGCTTCTTGTCCTTCGACTTGACCTCGACGTAGTACGGCTGGTCCCTCCGGAACGGGAGCGTCGGCGAGCCCTGCGTGATGTCGATGGGAGCCGAGCCGTCGGTCTCGACGAGCACGTTCACGTTGCCGGCGTACTGGACGTAGAAGCCGGTCGAGGCATCGCCGAGGGTGAACGTGAGGAAGTCACTCTCGGCGCCACCATCGACGACCTTGATCACGCCGCATCGTGTGGGGTTCAGGTTGTTGGCCTCCTCGTGCGTGTCGTTCGGCTCCTCCTCGAGCTCGCCACCGACGACGCAGGGGATACCGCCTTCGAACTCTTCGCCAGCGTCGAGGACGTTCGGCTCGCCGGCATCGTACAGCTTCACTCCCGTGTCGGCAGGACCGGCATCGTGCGGCCCGGAGTCCTTTTTCTCTTCCTCACCGCCGCTGTCCTTCTCGACGGCGCCCGTGTCCGTGCCGGCGTCCGTGGCGACCACGTCCTGGGTGTCGGAGCCTCCGCAGGCCCAGACTCCGGCGGCGGCGACGGCAGACAGCGTGAAGAACAAGCGAGCGAGGGGAGCCTTGCGCATGAAGCAAAGGCTTGCACGAGACGGGCCGGACGGCCCAGTCCCGGGCAGACGCCGCTTTCCGCGCGATTTCCTACGAATGCCGGTCGCGGACCTCGGCGGATCCGTGTCTTGCATGATCCAGGGAGGGACCACCGGTGCGGGCCGCGGGCATCACCCGCGCTGCACCTTCCGCACCGGGGCCGGGCCACCGCCAGTGCCGGTCAGCGGCGCGACCTGCTGCTGGGTGGGCACCACGCGACGTGTGACGACTTCACCGACGATGACGAGCGCCGGCGTCGGCAGGGCGGCACGCTCGACGGCGTCCGCGATCGTCGCGAGGTCGGCGACGACGACGCGCTGGTCGGGCAACGTCGCGTGCGAGACGACGCAGGCCGGCGTCTCGAGCGGCCGGCCCGCCTCGACGAGGCCCCGCGCCGTCTCGCGCAGGGTCGAGAGCCCCATGTAGAGGACGAGCGTCCCCTCGGCGGGGACTCGGTTCGCGAGCGACGAGCCCTCCCCGGTCCTCTCGTCCTGCGCGCGGAGATGAGCGGTCGCGAACGTCACGCTCGAGGCCGCGTCGCGATGCGTGAGCGGGATGCCGGTGCTCGCCGCGGCGCCGAGCGCTGCGCTGATGCCGGGGACGACCTCGAACGGAACGTGAAGCGCTGCGAGCTCGGCGGCCTCTTCGCCACCACGTCCGAAGATCATCGGATCGCCGCCCTTCAGCCGCACGACATCGAGCCCCGCGAGCGCACGCTCGAGGACGGCCGGATGGATCGACGGCGCGTCGGGGCACGTCCCCCGGCGCCGTCCGACGGCGATGCGCTCCGCATCCGGGGAGACGAGCGCGAGGATCTCCGGACCGACGAGCTCGTCGTAGGCGACGACCCGCGCGGTCGTGAGCAGGCGATGCGCTCGCAGCGTGAGGAGCTCCGGATCGCCCGGCCCCGCGCCGACGAGGAAGACGCGCCCGCGCGGCGCGCTCCGTGCGATGGTGCCGTCGATCACGAGGCCACCGTCCCCCAGCGACGGGCGACGACGCGCTCGAGCGGTCCGAAGAGGACGCGCTCGCTCGCGCGGCTCGCAAGCACGATGACGACGACGACACCGAGGACGAGCGCGGTATCGGCGAGGTCGCGTCCCGTCTCGAGGAGCTGACCGAGCCCGCCGGAGACGAACAAGAGCTCGCCCGCCATCAGCGAACGAAGCGCGAACGTCCAGCCCATCTTCGCGCCGGTCAGGATCCCCGGGAGCGCCGCTGCCAAGAGCACGCGAAAGAGCAACGTCGGCCCCCTCGCGCCCATCGTCCGGGCAGCGCGCTCGATCGTGGGCGGGAGCTGTCGCACCGCGCTCTCCGTCGCGAGTGTCACCGGCAGCGCCGCGCCGAGCACGATCACGAGCTGGATCGCCGCCTCCGAGAGGCCGAACCAGACGATCGCGAGCGGGAGCCAGCAGATCGACGGGACGCTCGACAGACCGAGCAACAGCGGGCCGAGCGCGCGCTTGATCGCGGGCGCACGCGCGAGCACGAGGCCGAGCGGCACGCCGATCGCGAGGGCGATCGCGTAACCCGCGAAGAGCCTGAGACCGCTCACGAGCACCGCTCGCCCGAGCGTGCCCTCGGCGGCCGCGCTCGCGAGCGAACGCGCGACCTCGAGCGGCCCGGGGAAGAGCGCGCTCCTCGCCGCTTCAGATGCCGCGGCCCAGATGCCGACGAGGATCGCCGCCGTCAGTCCTGTTCGTATTGCCCCACGCACCGTCTGCCTCCTCTCTCGCGACCTTGTCGACCTCGGCTCGGATCTCTTCGGCGATCCGCTGCGCGATGCGGACGGCCCGGACGTCCTCCACCGCGGCCTCGCCGATCGCTCCACGACGGGGCCGCGGCAGATCCACGTGCACCTCGGCGATCACGCGACCAGGCCGCGTGCCGATCAAGACGACCCGATCACCGAGGCGCACCGCTTCGTCGAGGGCATGGGTGACGAAGACCATCGTCGTGCGCGTGGCGCTGATGATCCGCTCGACCTCGCCCTGGAGAAGCTCGCGCATCTGGCCGTCGAGCGCCGCGAACGGCTCGTCGAACAGGATCATCCGCGGGCGGGTCGCAAGCGCACGCGCGATCGCGCCCCGCTGGCGCATGCCGCCGGAGAGCTCGTGCGGATACGCGGTCCGGAACCGCGAGAGGTGCACGAGGCGCAGCAGCTCGTCGACCCGCTCGACCCGCTCCGCGTGCGACGCCCCGGCGACCTCGAGCGGGAACGCGATGTTCTTCTCGAGCGTGAGCCATGGGAAGAGCGCAGCGTCCTGGAACACGACCGCGCGCTCCGGCCCCGGTCCCTGGATCGGAGCGCCGTCGAAGAGCACGCGCCCGCGCGTCGGCTTCGCCAGCCCGGCGAGCAGGTTCAGGATCGTGGACTTTCCGCCTCCGGACGGCCCGACGAGGCAGAGGGCTTCCCCGGGCGCCACCGAGATCGAGACGTCCTCGAGGATCGTCGTGCCGCCTTCGTACTCGAGAGACACCCCCTCGAGGGCGGCGCTCGCTCCCGAGGACGAGGGGCCCGGCCTGCTCTCCACCGGGCGGACCCTCGGCTCGGCGTCCGCCAGGGCCGGGGCGCCGAACGACTTCGATGTCACGAACACGCGTTCGTTATAATAGACACAACCGAGACGAGCAAGCGCTGCGTGGGCGAGCGCCGCCTCGACGCCTCACGCGCGTGCTCCCCAATGCCATTCGTTCAAGCGAATCGAGAGAGATTCAACAGGAAGGCGGGGAGGCGGGAAGAGAGTTTGATCAATGAATTCTTCCCGTCTTCCCGCCTTCCTGTTTCTGTCTGCACCGAACGGTATTGCCCCCCATGCTCGCGTCCGGAATCGCGGACGCGCGGTCAACGCTCGTACAAGATCACGTTGTGATAGCGGGCCTCCGACGACCCGGGGTTCTCGTACGAGTGCGCGCGGTCGGCGGGGAACGACACGCTGTCGCCGGCCATGAGCTCGATCTGGTCGCCGTCGACGTGGAGCCGGAGCGAGCCCGAGAGGACGATGAGGAACTCGTGGGTGCCGGGCGCGTGCGGCTCGGAGGCGTGGCTCGCACGTGCGGAGAGGCGTAGCTCGTAGATCTCGACGAGCGGGGAGGCACCGGCCGGCGCGAGCGGACGGCTCTCGAGCTTCCCGTCCAGCGAGCGAAGGACCTGGGCGTCACCCCGCCGGAGGACGCTGATTCCCGTCTTCGGCTGCCCGAGGAGGTCGGCGAAGGGCACGCCGAGGCCGACCGCGATCTTCCAGAGGAGCCCGACGGTCGGGTTCGTCTTGCAGGTCTCGACCTGAGAGAGGGCCGCGCGGCTGACGCCGGAGGCCTTCGCGAGGTCGTCGAGCGACATCCCGCGGTGCTTCCGCTTGTGCCGCAGGTTCTCGGCCACCCGGCGCGCGAGCTCGGCCGCTCCGACGTCGTCTCCGAGCGTCTCCATGCTGCGCTCCGGGGCTCCTGCCGCGCTTCCCTTCGCGGAGGGCTCCGCCAAGGGCGATCGCCCAACATTGCGCTTGCGTCCCGCCAACGTTGCCTCCATTATCCTAGACACACGATCATTATGCTCAACAACCCCGCCGACACCACTTTAACACGACACGATCGAGGCGTCGTCGTGTGGTTCACCGGACTGTCGGGAGCCGGCAAGACGACGATCGCGAGCGCGCTCGCGACCGAGCTCGTCACTGCAGGCAAGCGCGTCGAGCTCCTCGACGGCGACGTCGTCCGGACGCACCTGTCGAAGGGGCTCGGATTCTCCCGAGAGGACCGGGACCTCAACGTGGGGCGGATCGCGTTTGTGGCCCACCTCCTCGCGCGCAATGGCGTCGCCGTCCTCGTGGCCGCGGTCTCTCCGTACAAGGAGGCCCGCGAGGCCGCACGGGAGACGATCGGCGCGTTCGTCGAGGTCCATGTAGCTCCGCCGCTCGGCGTGTGCATCGCGCGCGACACGAAGGGACTCTACGCGAAGGCTCGCGCGGGTGAGCTTCCAGAGCTCACCGGCGTCGGCGACCCCTACGAGGCACCGGACGCTCCCGAGCTCACCATCGACACGAGCACGATCGATGTCGCGGCGAGCGTCCAGCAGGTCAGGGCGAAGCTCGTCGAGCTCGGCTACCTGCACGCGGTGAGCAGCGACGCCGGCGCGCAACACCGAGCCTGACGCAACTGCGGGCGGCCCCCGCGAATCGACGATCGATGAACGGACACGGACACACCATGACCACGAGCACGCTTCCTCGCTTCTCCGATCCCAGTGACATCGACGAGTTCGTCGCCAAGCTCGACGCCTTCGAGCGCGGCGCGATCGGCCCCGACGAGTTCCGCGCCTTCCGGCTCGTCCGCGGCGTCTACGGCCAACGTCAGGAAGGGACGCAAATGGTCCGCGTGAAGATCCCCTTCGGGCGGATCGACGAGGCCGGACTCTCGGCGCTCGCGGACGCGGCCGATCGCTGGTCGCGCGGGTTCGGTCACGTCACCACCCGACAGAACGTCCAGTTCCACTTCGTCGACATGGCGAACGTCGAGACGCTCATGCGCCGGATCGACGAGGCAGGCCTCACCACCCGCGAGGCCTGCGGCAACTCCGTCCGCGCGGTCACCGCATGCGAGCTCGCGGAGGTCTGCGCCACCGCCCCGTTCGACGTGTCCCCCTACGCCGAGGCGATCACACGTCACTTCCTCCGCCATCCGCTAGCGGCGAGCCTGCCGCGCAAGTTCAAGATCGCCTTCAGCGGATGCGCGAACGACTGCGCGAAGGCGGCCATCCACGACCTCGGCTTCGTCGCCGAGATCCGCGAAGGCGTGAAGGGCTTCCGCGTCGTCGCCGGCGGCGGCCTCTCGTCGTCGCCGCGCAACGCGCTCGTCCTCCACGAGTGGGCCGCCGCCTCCGAGCTCGGGCGGGTCGGCGAGGCGGTCGTCCGGCTGTTCCATCGCCTCGGCAATCGCGAGAACCGCGCGCGCGCCCGCCTCAAGTACGTGCTCAAAAAGCTGGGTGACGACGGATTCCGCGCCGCCTATGCGGAGGTCCGCGCCGAGGTCGACGCCGAGGCCGCCAGCGAGCTCGTCCTCCCCATCCCGTTCGCCGGCAAACCGGCCGCGCCCGTGCTCACGGAGGACGGCAAGCGGACACCGGAGTACCTCGCGTGGCGCGCCTCGTCGGTCGTCGCGCAGAAACGCGCGAGCGGGGCCGACGCCCCGAGCGACGAGGACGAGTACGTCGCCGTCTACGTGCGACTCCTCCTCGGCGACATCACGAGCGCCCAGATGCGCGCGCTCGGACGGATCGCGAACGAGATCGGCGACGGCACCGTCCGCCTCACGATCGATCAGAACATCCTCCTCCCCTGGGTCCACAAGCGCTCGCTCCCTGCCCTCTTCGCGCGCCTCTCGGCGGTCGACCTCGCCCGGCTCGATCTTCATACCGCGCGCGATGTGACCAGCTGCCAGGGCGCCGACACCTGCAACCTCGCGGTCACGTCCTCGCGAGCCGTCGCGAAGGCGATCACGGAGAAGCTCGAGGCCGAGGGCCTCGGCGCGCACGGAGAGTCCGCGAAGACGCTCATCAAGATCAGCGGGTGCCCCAACTCCTGCGGGCAGCACCACATCGCCGACCTCGGCTTCCACGGCGGAGCGAAGACCGTCGGCGAGACGGCCGTCCCGGTCTACCAGCTCCACCTCGGTGGCGGCGTCGACGCGCGCGGCGCGCGCTTCGGGCGGCAGGTCGTGAAGATCGTCGCCCGCCGCGTCCCGGACGCCGTCGTCCGCCTCCTCGCGCTCTACGACGCCGAGCACACGCCGGACGAGACCCCGGCCGCGTTCTTCGAGCGCGTCGACGGCAAGCGCGTGATCGCAGCGCTCGGCGAGATCGTCACCGCGCCTCCGCGCGCGGACGAGATCGCAGACGTCGGCGAGTCGGCCGGCTTCCTCGTCCAGACCGGCGCCGGGGAGTGCGCTGCGTGAACGGGGCGCACTCCGGCGACGCGCATTCACGCGAGCTCGCGCGCGCCAGCGAGCGCCTCGAGCGAGCGACGCCCGCCGAACGTCTCGCCTTCGCCGTCGAGACGTTCGGCGAAGACCTCCTGTTCACGTCGTCCTTCGGGGCGCAGAGCGGCGTCCTCCTCCACCTGTGGAGCCAGGTCGCGAGGCACCTGCCCGTCATCTTCATCGACACGGGCTTCCTCTTCCCGGAGACGCTCGCCTACCGCGACCAGCTCGCCCGGCAGCTCGGCCTCACCGTCCGCGTCCTCCGGCCGGACGTGGCGAACGACGATTTCGTCGCCCGCTACGGGGAGGACGTCCAGCGGCGGGATCCCGACCTCTGTTGCGGCCTCAACAAGATCGCTCCCCTCGCCCCGCTCCGCGCGCGCGCGCGCGCCTGGGTCTCGGGACTGAGGCGCGATCAGAGCCGCGCCCGCCAGGACGTCGCCATCCTCGAGCCTGACGGGCCCCTCGTCCGGGTCCACCCGCTCGCCACGCTCACGACCGCCGACGTCGCCCAGTACCTCGAGGCACACGCGATCCCGCAGCATCCCCTGGTCAGCCGCCGGTATCTCTCGATCGGCTGTGCGCCGTGCACACGCGCGCTCGAGGACGGCGAGGACGAGCGCGCGGGCCGCTGGGCGTGGTCGAACAAGACCGAGTGCGGTCTCCACGGGCGCGAAGGCCGACGATGAGCCGCGGGCTCGGCCGCCGCGCGCTCCTCGGAGGTCTCGCCGGAGCCGTCGCCGCATCGGCCGCGGGAGCGGCGGTCTTGCACGGGAGCGCGGGCAGCGGCGAGCGTGCCTTCCGTGTGGGCGTCATGTCGAACCTCACTCACGCGCCGCTGCTCGCCGGGCTCGGCGCCGGTCGCATCGCGCGTGCCCTCGCTCCTCTGCGGGTCGAGACGCGCGTCTTCCGCGCCGGTCCGCGCGTGACCGAGGCGCTGATCGGCGGCGCGATCGACGCAGGCACCGCCGGTCCAGCCCCGGTCGTGATCCATCATGCACGTCACACGCGCCACGGACGCGGTGGCCTTCGCATCGTCGCCGGATGCTGCTCCGGCGGCGCATCACTCGTCGTCGGCCGTACGAGCGGCATCGCCCGTCCCTCCGACCTTCACGGTAAGCGCATCGCGGTCACGCAGATCGGCACCACGCAGGACGTCGCCCTGCGGATGTTCCTCCGCGACGCGGGGCTGCGCGAGACGACGTCGGGAGGCGACGTCACCGTGCTCGCGATCTCGGGCGCGACGATCCTCGAGCAGATGAAGCGTGGCGAGCTCCACGGCGCGTGGCTCCCCGAACCGTGGGCGACCCGGGTCGTCGCCGACCTCTCCGCAATCCGCCTCGTGGACGAACGCGACCTCTGGCCGGACAAGCGCTTCTCGACGGCAGTGCTCGTCACACGCGCGGAGGACGCCGCCGCTCCGTTCGTCCTCCGCCTCGCGAGCGCGCTCGAGGACGAGGTGACGCGCGCGCTCGCCGATCCCCGAGCGACGCTCGCGGAGGCGCACGCCGAGCTCGCGCGGCACGTCGGAAACCCGGGCGCGCTCCGGATCTTCGAGCAGGCCGCACAGCTGATCGACTTCACCAGCGACCCGCTCCAGGCTTCGATCGAGCGCTTCGGTGACGCCGCCGCCTCGCTGGGCCTGTGCCCGCCGCGGCCAGCGATGGGCCTCTTCGCCTGACGAAGACGCCGCCCCCCGAGCCTGGGATCGAGCGAGGTGGATCCGTACGGATCCAGTGCCCGCAAGCGATTCGCTCGGAGGTCCCGGAGCGCGCTACGCTCGTAGCGTGGCGCGAGTGGCGAGCCCAGATGCGCTTCAGCCAGGGACGCTCCTCTCCGGGCGATACCGAGTGGAGCGGCTCCTCGGGCAAGGCTCGATGGGCGTCGTGCTCGAGGCGCTCGACGTCCCGCTCCAGCGCCGTGTCGCGGTGAAGCTGATGGCACCCGAGCGTGCGAACAGCGAGGAGGCGCGAAAGCGCTTCCTCCGTGAGGCGCGCGCGGCGGTCCGCCTGTCGAGCGAGCACGTGACCCGACTCCTCGACGTGGGCGAGCTCCACGACGGAACGCCTTTCCTCGTCATGGAGTACCTCGAAGGCGCGAACCTCGAGGTGGTGCTCATGCGTGACGGTCCGCCCCGTATCGACGTCGCCGTGGACTGGGTGCTCCAGGCGCTCGACGGCGTCGCCGAGGCCCATCGCGCTGGCCTCGTTCACCGCGATCTGAAGCCGGAGAACCTCTTCCTCTGCGAGCGACCGGGCCGACCGCCGATCGTGAAGGTCCTCGACTTCGGCACGGTGAAGGATCTCGTCACGAAAGGAACGAAGCTGACGCGCACGGGCTCGACGATGGGCTCGCCGGCGTACATGCCGCCGGAGCAAGTGCGTGCAGAGGAGATCGATCAGCGCGCCGACGTCTGGGCGATGGGCGTGACGCTCTACGAGCTCCTCACCGGACACCTCCCCTTCGGCGGCCAGTCGGTGGTGCAGACACTGGCGGCGATCCTGCGCGACGAGCCCGTGCCCCTCCGCTCGCGCTGCCCCGCGGTTCCCTCGGAGCTCGAGGCGATCGTCACCTGCGCGCTCTCGAAGTCCCCGGCCGCCCGCTACGCGTCGGCGAACGAGCTCCTCGCCGCACTCGCCGGCGTGCGCGCGAAGATGCCCCGCACGACACGCGCGACGAGGACGGTCCACATGGGCCGGAACCTCGCCCTACCGCGGCCCGAGGCGTTCGCGGACACGACCGACATGAACCAGTTCTCGGAGCTCGACGCGAGCCGCGTGCGCCGAGTCCCCGTGAGCGCGCTCGCCCATCCGCCCACGCCGCCGCCCGCCGCCCAATCGCGCGCGTCCGCGTATCTCGTGCCCATCCTGCTCGGGCTCGCCGGCGCCGTGGCGATCGCCGTCATCGGAGGCTTCATCCTCGCGCGGCGCCATTCACCGAGACCGGCAGAGGTCACGGTGACCGCGCCCGCGACGAACCTGGGCGCAGCTCCGCCGGTCACCGCAGACTCGTCGCCGGCCGCAGCCATCACGCCGTCGGGCGCAATGCCACCGGCGACGCCGCACCGCCCCCGACCACCGAAGTGAGGGCGCTCAGCCGTTCGTCGCGCTTGCTCGCGCGAGCGGAGCGGTCGCGAGCCACGCATCGAGATCGGCGAGCGCGCGATCGGCCATCGCCTGGTAGCGCTCGCGCTTTCGCAGCTTCGTGTCGGCCGGAGGCGGGATGCACGCCCAGGTGATGTTGGACGGCTGGAAACGCTCGGTCTCACGCGACAAGTGCGTCCGGATCCCTCCGAGCGCGGTCGTCTCCGGCGGCGGCGTCACGTGCTCGCCGCGGAGCGACTGCGCCAGCATGATCGCGCAGAGGAGACCGCCGGCGCAGCTCTCGACATAGCCCTCGACGCCGGTGACCTGGCCGGCAAGGAAGACGTTCGGGGCGGCCTTGAGCTGCATCCGCTCGTCGAGCATGCGCGGCGCATCGACGAAGGTGTTCCGGTGCACGCTACCAAAGCGCAGGATCTCGACCTCCTCGAGGCCGGGGATCATCCGGAAGATGCGCGTCTGTTCGCCGTACGTCATGCGCGTCTGGAAGCCGACGAGGTTGTACGCCGTCATCGCCTGGTCCTCCGGGCGGAGCTGGACCACCGCGTACGGCCGGCGCCCCGTGCGAGGATCGGTGAGCCCGACCGGCTTCATCGGACCGAACGCGAGCGTGCGCTCGCCGCGCGACGCCATCACCTCGATCGGAAGGCACCCTTCGAAGTAGCGGGTGTCCTCGAACGATCGCGGCTCGACCTTCTGCGCATCGACGATCGCGCGGACGAACGCGAAGTAGCCCTCCTTCTCGAACGGGCAGTTGACGTAGGCCTCGTCCCCCTTCGCCGTCGCATCGCGCGTGTCCGACGACTTCTCCGAGGCCTCCTCCTCCGCACCGTTCGCCGCCATCGGATCCGGCTCAGCGCCCTTGCCCCAGCGCGACTGCTTGAACACCTTCGACCAGTCGATCGAGTCCGCGCTGATGATCGGCGCGATCGCGTCGTAGTACGCAAGGTGCGCGGCGCCGACGACACGCGCGATGTCGGCCGCGAGCGCATCGCCCGTGAGCGGACCGGTCGCGATGATGACCGGCTGCTCGGCGGTCGCCTCCGGGATCCGCTCGACGATCTCGTGGCGGATCCGGATCCGCGGGTGCTTCGAGATCCGCTCGGTGACCGTCGCCGCGAACACGTCGCGATCGACCGCGAGCGCACCACCGGCAGGGACCCGCGCAACCTCAGCCGCAGCCATCACGAGCGATCCCGCTCGCCGCAGCTCTTCCTTCAAGAGACCGACGGCGTTGACGAGCGCTGCGCCGCGCATGGAATTCGAGCAGACGAGCTCACACAGCGCATCGGTGCTCTGGGCCGGCGTACGAGCCTTCGGCTTCTGCTCCACGAGCTCGACGTCGATCCCGCGCTCCGCGAGCTGGAATGCTGCCTCACAACCGGCAAGGCCGGCGCCTACCACAACGACCCTCATTGGCACTCCAAGGCATCGCCTCTACCCATTGGCCGCACTGGCGTCCAGCCCTCGTCGCAGGACCGCGGTCAGGGTCGTGGTACGCTCGGGGCAGGATGCTGGGGGGCGCCGTCAAGCCCGGCGACGTGTTGGGCGGCAAGTACGCGGTCGAGCGCGTCCTCGGCGCGGGCGGGATGGGCGTGGTCGTCGCGGCGAAGCACGTCGACCTCGGTCAACGTGTCGCCATCAAGTTCATGCTCGCGGAGGCGATGACCGATCCTGCACACGCCGAGCGCTTCCTCCGCGAGGCGAGGTCGGCGGTGCGCCTCAAGAGCGCGCACGCAGCCCGCGTGCTCGACGTCGGCCGTCTCGGGAACGGCGAGCCGTTCATGGTCATGGAGTACCTCGAGGGTCGCGATCTCGACGCGGAGCTCCAAGCTCGCGGGCCGCTCCCGCCTCACGTCGCGATCGACTATGTCCTCCAGGTCAGCGAGGCGCTCGCCGAGGCGCACGGTCTTGGGATGATCCACCGAGACGTGAAGCTCAAGAACCTGTTCCTCACGGCGTCGGTCGACGGCAGACCGCTCGTGAAGGTGCTCGATTTCGGTCTCGCCAAGACGATCGGCCCGCACGGAGACGTCTCCCTCACCGCAACGAGCTCCGTCTTCGGATCACCGCAGTACATGTCGCCGGAGCAGATGCGGTCCGCGAAGGACGTCGACTCCCGGAGCGACGTCTGGTCGCTCGGCGTCTGCCTCTACGAGCTCCTGACGGGACGTGTGCCGTTCGATGCCCCGAGCGTCGCCGAGATCTGCGCGATGGTGCTCAAGGAGCCCGCTCCCCCACCCTCGCAACACATGCGCGGCCTCTCGGTCGAGCTCGACGACGTTGTCCTGAAGTGCCTCGAGAAGGACCTCTCGCGGCGCTTCCAGTCGGTGGCGGAGCTCGCATTCGCGCTTCAAGCCTTCACGACGGACGAAGGAGCCGCGCGACGCATCCTGCACGTCATGCGGTCGGCGCAAGAGATCGCCCACGCGCCCCCCAAGGTCGTCGTGAACGACGCAGAGGAGCTCGCCACCAGCGGCGCGACCACGATGAAGGCAAGGGACTCGGGCGCCCCGACGCGGCGCGCCGACGAGCGGCTCATGCGCCCGCAGCACATCGGCGCGTTCGTCGGGATCGCCTTGATGGGCTTCGTCGGCGCGGGCGGGATCACGATGGCTGTGACGACACGCGCGGCGCGACCCGCGGAGAGCGCGCCATCGCCATCGCCATCGCCATCGCCGGCGGCGTCCTCGTCGGCGGAGAGGCGCGAGGCGAGCCCGGCTCCGAGCAGCCGGAGCACGAAGGAGCCCCCTCCGTCCTCCGCGACGGAGGAGCCTGCGGGACCGGCGGCGAAGGCGGCGAAGACCACGCCTGCGGGTGGACGCCCGAAGCCGAGCGCGCCCGGACGCCCCGCCTCGCCACCGCCGGCGAAGGCGACGGCGACGGCGACGGCGAGCACCGTACGAACGCCGCCGGAAAAGCCGAAGACCGGACCCGGCAGCGGCGGCGATTACATGTAGCGCGCGAGGCAGCCGTGCCGCCGCGGGTAGTTGGAGCGCGAGCCCCAACTTTCGAGGACAATGAGCTCGTGATGCGTGGGGGCGTCGTACTCGGCTGCGCGCTGGTGGGCCTTCTCGTCGGGGAGACGGAGGCGCGCGCCGACATGGAGACGGCACGCAGGCACTTCGAGGCGGGAAAGAAGCTGCGCGACGCAGGCGACTGCACGCGCGCGATCGCGGAGTTCGAGAGGAGCGTCGCGGCCGACGAATCGATCGGCGGCCACTACAACCTCGGGTACTGCCACGAGCAGCTCCTGCATCGACAGGACGCCTACGAGGCCTACAAGCGAGCGCAGCACCTCGCGAGCGTGAAGAAGGACGAGCGCCTCCGCGAGATCAGCGGCGCGCTCGCGGCGCTCCTCCAGACGCCGCACATCCGACTCGTCCTCCCCCAGCCGTTGCCCGACGGGCTCCGGATCGAAGTCGACGGTCGGCTCGTTCCCGAGACCTTCCATGCCGCGGAGACCGTCGTCTTCATCGAGCGCGCGAGCAGGGCCCACTCCGTCAGGGTCACCGCTCCGGGCTACGAGGAGCGACGCGCGCTCGTCGAGAACAGGCAAGTGAGACCGATCGAGCTTCGCCGATCGATCGAGACGACGACGACGCCCGCCCCGATCGCGCCCCCGCCCGACGGCGGCAGCGGCTCGACGTGGCAGCACTGGACCGGCCTCGGCGTCGGCGCCACGGGCGTCGCCCTCTTCACGGTCGGGAGCGCGATGTTCGTCTCCTACCTGATCGAGGAGCGGGATCTCGGACGGCAGTACGACGCCGCGAACCGTTGCGACAAGCGGCCTGGCAAGAACGGAGAGTCGGATCCGTGCAGCGATCCGAGCGCCGAGGCGGTGCGGCTGAATCGCGAGCGGTCGTACATGGCCAACGAGGACGACGCGAAGAAGCAGGCGCCGCTCATCCTGGGGACGACAATCGGAGGCGCCCTCCTCGTGGGAGGCGGGCTCGTGCTCTACCTGACGGCCCCGCGGCCGCGCGCGCACGCCGCGACCGACACACGGGTCCAGGTCCTTCCGATCCTCGGGACGACGACCCGCGGCGTCGCTCTGACCGGCACGTTCTGATCGCTCGGCCGACCGACGGTTCGAGACGACCCACCTCGACGACGACTTCGTTCGCGTCGACCTCTGGCCCGTCGAACGACCGCCGGTCGATCAGGCGCGCTCGACCGCGACGACGCCCTGCACCTTCTGGAGCGCCTTCATCACGTTCTTCAGCTGGGTGAGGTCGGAACAGACGAACGTGAAGACGTTCACCGCCTTGCCGTCGTCTCCCGCGCGGCAGTTCGCCTCGCTGATGTTGATCCCCATGTGACTGAACGTGTGGCCGACCGTCGCGAGGATGCCGGGACGATTCGCGGTCACGACGCGGAGCTGGACGGCGCGGTTGATCTTCGCCTTCGAGTCCCACGTGATCTCGACCCGGCGCTCGGGATCGGTGTCGAACGCCTTCACGCAGCCCCGGCGGTGGATGGTGACGCCGCGGCCGCGCGTGATGAAGCCGAGGATGTCGTCGCCCGGCAGCGGATTGCAGCACTTGGCGTAGCGGACGAGGACGTCGTCGATGCCGTTGAGACGGATGCCGCCGTCGTCGCCCTTGATGACCTTGCGGACGAACCCCGCGATGCGCCCCTCACGGAGCTGCTCGGGGGGGATGGTCTCCTTCCCGTCGATCGACGGCGGCGCGAGCACTTCGAGGACGTCCTTCGGATCGATCTTGCCGTAGCCGATGCCGATGAACAGCTCGTCGACGTTGCCGATCGAGAGGACCTCGAGGACCTTCCGGAGCTCGTTCTCGTTTCGGAGGAGCTTGCTGAGCGAGACGGTCGCCTTCTGGAACTCGCGCTCGAGGAGCTCACGCCCGAGTCGAAGCGACTTCTCGCGCTGCTCCGCGCGCAGGAAATTGCGGATCTTCGCGCGGGCGCGCGTGGTGACGACGAAGTCGAGCCAGTCCTTGTTCGGCTGCTGGTTCGAGCTCGTCACCACCTCGATGACGTCGCCGTTGCGGAGCTTGTAGCGGAGCGGCTCGAGCTTGCCGTTCACGCGCGCGCCGGTGATGTGCTCGCCGAGCTGCGAGTGGATCGCGAACGCGAAGTCGACAGGCGTCGAACCGCGCGGGAAGACGCGGACCTCGCCCTTCGGCGTGAAGACGTAGACCTCGTCCTGGAAGAGGTCGACCTTCACTCCCTCGAGGAACTCGGCCGGATCCTTGAGATCCTTCTGCCATTCCATCAGCTGGCGGAGCCAACCGAACTTCTGCGCGTCGCTGTCGGCGATGCCGCCGCCGCCCTTGTCCTTGTACTTCCAGTGGGCGGCGATACCCCGCTCCGCGACGCGGTGCATGTCGTGCGTGCGGATCTGGATCTCGATGCGCTCGCGCCCGGGGCCGATGACCGTCGTGTGGAGCGACTGGTACATGTTCGGCTTCGGCAGCGCGATGTAGTCCTTGAAGCGGCCCGGCACGGGCGTCCACTTCGAGTGAATCACGCCGAGGGCGGCGTAACAGTCGCTCACGCTCTCGACGAGCACGCGGAACGCGATGATGTCGTGGATCTGGTCGATCGACGAGTCGTTCGCCTTCATCTTCCGCCAGATCGAATAGAGGTGCTTCGCGCGGCCGGTGACGTCGGCGGCGAAGCCCTGCTCCGCGAGGCGGCTCGAGAGCGTCTTCGACACCTCGAGGATGTACTTGTCGCGCTCCCTCTTCGTCTTCTGGACGCCTTCCTTGACCTCGGCGTACCCCTCGGGCTCGAGCCAGCGGAAGGACAGGTCCTCGAGCTCGCTCTTGAACGCCTGGATGCCGAGGCGGTTGGCGAGCGGCGCATAGATCTCGAGCGTCTCGCGGGCGATGCGCTCCTGCGCCTCGGGCTTCATGTGCTCGAGCGTCCGCATGTTGTCGACGCGGTCGCAGAGCTTGATCAGCAGCACGCGGATGTCGCGCGCCATCGCGACGACCATCTTGCGGAAGTTCTCCGCCTGACGGTCCTCCTTCGACGTGAAGTTGATCTTGCCGAGCTTGGTGACCCCGTCGACGAGCGACGCGATCTCACCGCCGAACTCGCGCTCGATGTCCTTCGTCGTCGCGAGCGTGTCCTCGACGACGTCGTGGAGCAGACCGGCGCAGACACTCGCGGTGTCGAGGCGGAGCTCGGTGATGATCCCGGCTACCGAGGCGGGATGGATGAAGTAGGGGTCACCCGACTTTCGCTTCTGGCCCGTGTGAGCCTTCTCGCTGAAGTCGTAGGCGCGCTTGAGCAGATCCGCGTCGGCCGCGGGCTGATACGCACGAACACGGTCGATGAGATCCGAGGACTCGATCATGAGCAAAGCTAGAGGGCTTGCGTCGGAGACAACCGGGCAAAACCCTAGTTTCGAAGGTAACACCGCCGAAAAATACGGGCAACGTAGCCGCAGGTGTCGGCGCGCAGGTCCTGCGCCGGTTTCCATACGTCCCACCGCCGCCAGGGATCTTTGGGTGCGTCCGATGAGTCCGGGGGGCTCACGGGCTCCGCTGTCCCCTCCTCTTCTATTTTTCTTCCCCCCTCCCTGCGCGCTACCGGCTCGGCTCCGCTGGTAGACTCGACGGACAGCCATGTCCGATGCCAGGCCGCCGCGGAATCCGGAGGAGCCGGGATGGTAGGGGGCGCTCGGCCCCCCGCCCCGTCGGCGTCGTTGGCCGGCCGAACGATCGCGCGGTACGCGGTCGAGGCGCTCATCGGCAGAGGCGGCATGGGCGAGGTCTACCGGGCCGTCGACCCCCGCCTCCGGCGGAAGGTCGCGCTCAAGATCATCCGCCCCGACAGGAATCGATCGGACGCGGTCGACGGGCTCTTCCGTGAAGCACGTGCGGCCGCCGCGCTGACTCATCCGAACACGGTCGCGATCCACGACCTCGGCGAGAGCGACGGCCTCTTCTACATAGTGATGGAGTTAGTGAACGGCATGCCGCTGCTCGCCTACGTCGGCGACGAGCGCGTGCCCCTCGCGCGCAAGCTCCGCTGGTGCGCCGACATCGCGCGAGCGCTCGCGTCCGCCACGAGCGTGACGCCGCCCGCAACGCTCGAGCTCCACGGTGGCGTCGAGGCGCCGGCGGCCGCCACGCCGCTCGAGCCTCCACCGTGCGCAAGGGCGCGCGAGACTCGGGCGTCGAAACGACCGGACGCGATCATCGAGGCGCTCGAGGCGGAGTGCAGGAACGCAGGCGGCAGGAACGCAGGCGGAACATTGACCGAAGCCGCGCCGCTTCCGGCGGCTACACTCGCGGCCCCTCCCCGCACGACGCCGCCAGCGGCTACAGTCTCGGCCCCCCACCCCGCGCCGATACCGACGCCGACACCGCGCCGTACGGACGGCTTCCAGAACGCGCGCTGACGAACCTCCCCGTGGCATCCATCTACATTCATTTTCCCTGGTGCTTGGCGAAGTGCCCCTATTGCGACTTCGTCAGCTACGCGACCGAGCGCGACGACATCGATCACGCCGGCTACGCCGACGCAATCATCCGCGAGGCCGAAGCGCGAGCGCGCTACCTGGAGACCGACGGCTCCGACGCGCGCCGGATCGGGAGCGTCTTCTTCGGCGGCGGGACGCCAAGCTTGTGGGATCCGCGTGAGCTCGGCCGTGTGCTCGAGCGCCTGCGCGGGCTCTTCGCGATCGACGGCGATGCCGAGATCACCGTCGAGTGCAACCCGACCTCGCTCGACGGCGATCGCGCCCGCGCGCTCGTCGATGCCGGCGCCAACCGGCTCTCGATCGGGACCCAGTCGCTCCGCCAAGAGCAACTCCGCTACCTCGGCCGGTTGCACGATCCGGCCGGAGCGCAGGCCGCCGTCGCGGCAGCGATCGAGGCCGGCGTCCCGCGCGTCTCGACCGATCTCATCTTCGGCCTTCCCAACCAGACGCCCGAGGACGCGCGCGACCAGGCCGAGACGCTCGCCAGCGCCGGGCTCCGGCATCTCTCCTGCTATCAGCTCACGATCGAGCCCGGGACGCAGTTCGGGGAGCGAAAGAAGCGCGGCCTCCTCCCGATGGCCGACGAGGGCGCGGTCGCCGACTCCTTCCTCGCGATCGACGAGGCGCTCGAGCGACACGGGCTCCGGCACTACGAGATCTCGAACTACGCCGCGCCGGGCCATGAGGCCCGCCACAACCTCGCCTACTGGCGCGGCGACGAATACGTCGGCCTCGGCTGCGGCGCGTTCGGCTACGTGCGAAACCGACGAGGCGAGAACGGTGAAGACGGCAGCCGCTCGACCGGCGTCCGCTGGCGCAACGCGATCGTCCCGAAGGACTACGTCGCGCGCACGAAGTCGATGCGCTCGGACGCGATCGACGAGGGCGACGGCGTGACCGTGATGCGCGAGGACCTCTCTTCCGAGTCCCTCCTCCGCGAGCGCATCATGCTCGGCCTTCGCATCGCCGAAGGCGTCGATCTCGCCCGCGCGGCGGACGACCTCGGGATCGATCCGTGGACCCCCGAGCGTCTCCGCACGATCGACGCGCTCGCCGAGCGCGGTCGCGTCGTGCGCGAAGGCGACGTCCTCCGCGTTCCCCGCGCAGCGTGGCTCTTCACGGACGACACGGCGTCACGGCTGTTCTGACACGGCCGCTCATTTCCGATCGGAGAGCGCCCGACTCGGAGGCTCCACCGGAGCGGTCGCCGGCGCAGTCGCCTGCGTCGGCGCCGACGCAGGCACGGACGGAGGCGCCGCGGGGCGAACGCGCGGCGGTGCCGCTGCCTTCACCGCCGCCTTGGCGGTCGCCAGCGCAGTCGCCTGCGTCGGCGCCGACACGGACGGAGGCGCCGAGGGTGCCGGCTCCTCCGCCAGGACGGTCGACGCCGTCGGCGCGGGGGGCGGCGTGGTCGCCGGCGCTGCCGCGCTCGGCTCGATCGTGGCGGCGGCACGCTCCGCTTCGCGCTTTCGGTCAGACTCGTGCTCGCCGTCGGGGCGCATGACGATCGTGTTGAGGACGACGCCCGCGATCGCGAGGACGGAGATGCCCGCGGCCAGCATCAGGACGAGGCGGGCGCTCGACGAACGCGAAGGCTCGCCGAACGTCGTTGCAGAGGCGGCCGGCATCGACACGACCGGGGCGACCTGGGCGCTTGCCCGAGCCGGGAGCGCGCCGCGCACGAGCCCCGCCACGCGGAGGATGCGCTCGATCGACGTCCGCGCGGTTTCGGGCGCCACCGGCTCGAGCGCGAGTGCGAGGTCGGCGACGCTGGCGAGCCGCTGGTGCGGTGACTTGGCGAGGCATCGGAAGATGATCTCCTCCAGGATCGCCGACGCGTGAGGAGCGTACTGGCGGAGCGGCGGCGTGGGGGCGGTCGCGATGAGCGCGCAGAGGCCCTGCACGGTGTCGGCCGTCCAGAGGGGCCTTCCCGTCACGAGCTCGTAGAGAATGACGCCGAGTGCCCAGACGTCCGTCCGCGCGTCGACGTCCTTCGCGGAGACCATCTGCTCGGGCGACATGTAGCGCGGCGAGCCCATCAGCATCGACGTGCTCGTGAGCTGCGTCTGCGACCCGCCTTCGGCCTTCGAGATGCCGAAGTCGAGGACCTTCACGAGCGGCGAGCCGTCCTTCCGCCGTGTGAGGAAGAGGTTCGCCGGCTTGAGGTCGCGGTGGACGATGCCGAGCTGGTGGGCCTCGACGATCGCCTCGCACGCCTGGAGGACGTAATCGACCGCCTCGGCGGGATCGAGCGGGCCACGCTCCACGATCCCTCCGAGATCGGATCCCTCGAGGAACTCCATCACGAGGTACGGCGAGCCGTTCTCGAGGACGCCGGTATCGACGACACGCGCGACGTGCTCGCTCGTGATCGCGGCGGCTGCCTTCCCTTCCCGGAGGAAGCGCGCGGTCGCGCCCGGCGCCTCGCAGGCGGCCGGGAGCAGGAACTTTAGGGCGAACCGCTGATCGAGCTGCGTGTGCCGCGCCGCCACGACGACGCCCATTCCGCCAACGCCGAGGACGCGCTCCACTCGGTATTTACCGGCGAGGAGGTCTCCCGCGCGGACGGGCGCGGATGCGAGCGGCGGGCTCGACCTCGGCGCGGCGAACGCGACCTGCGCCCCGAGACCGCCCTGAGCCGGGGTCGTCGGGGCCATCGCCGGGTCGACCGTGGGTCTCATCTGCGTCGGCTCGGGGACCTCGCGGGGCGAGACGAGCGAAGACCGCGCCACCGCCGAGATGAGCGCGCGACACTCGTCGCACTCGCCCATGTGCGCCTCGACGCCCGGACGCTTTTCGGCCGCCATGCTTCCACGGCAGAACGAGAGGATGGCTTCTTCGTCGAGGCACTCGGTCATGAGGGGGACGGATCCTGATCGGGGGCCGAGGCCACCCGAGCATGATCAGGCTATAGTGTTCGCGTGATTCCCGCGCGACCCCTTTCGAGCGCCTATGCGCGCGGTGCGGGGACCGGCGCGCATCTCGATGCGGCCACAAACCTGGAGCGCCTGGAGCGCCTGGAGCGCGACCTCGACGGGGTCGTTGCGCGGGCCTCGGCGGCATGGCCGGAGGTGCGGATCGATGCCGTGGTCTTCGCCGAGTTCCTCGGGGGGCGCGTCAGCCCGGAGGACCTTCCGCAGGCGCGGGCCGAGGACCTCTGGATCGCCTGCGCGACGGCGCACGCCAATCCCAAGGCCCTCACGGTGGTCGAGGCGCGCTACCTCCCCGACGTCCACGCGGCGCTCGGGAAGATGGGGCTCGGCCAGGACCGGATCGCGGAGGTGAAGCAGGGGCTCCGGCGTCTCCTCTTCGTCGGCGACGAGCAGAGCCCGCCCCGCATCAGCGAGTACCGCGGCGCCGGCGACCTCCGCGCCTGGATGCGGGTCACCGCGATGCGCGCCGCGCTCAAGCTCATACGCAAGGACGGCCGCGAGACGAGCTCCGACGACGCGCTCCTCGAGGCGCGGGCGCCGGAGGACGATCCCGAGCTCGCCTACATGAAGGCTGCCTATCGCGCCGCGTTCAAGACCGCGTTCCAGGAGGCCCTCGAGTCGCTCGAGGGTCGCGAGCGAACGCTGCTCAAGCAGCAGATCGTGGACGGCCTCGGCATCGACGAGCTGGGCGCCCTCTACGACGTGCACCGCGCGACCGCCGCGCGCTGGGTCGCGGCCGCGCGGGAGAAGCTCCTCCAGCGCACCCGCCGCATGTTCATGTTGAGGGCACGCATCTCGAGCGACGAGTGCGAGAGCATCATGCGGATGGTCCGGAGCCAGCTCGACGTCTCGCTCCACCGCCGCCTCGCCGCGGACTGACCGGCACGCGGGGCATCGAGTGCGGCGTGACGCCGAGCCCGGCGTCGGTTTTCGTGCGCGGCAGGGACGGCCGACGGTGATACACAGGGGCCATGCGCTTCGTCGCACCTCACGCACTTCTCGCGGCCGCCCTGCTGACGGCGACCGCCGCGCGCGCCGTTCCCGAGGATCCGAAAGCGCCGCCGAAGCCGCGTCCCGCGACGACGGCCCCCGCCCCGACGGCCGCGAAGCCCGCAGAGAAGCCCGCGGCCCCCGCGCCGGCCGCGAAGCCGGCGGAGAAGCCCGCGGCCCCCGCGAAGCCTGCGGAGAACAAGCCCGCGGCCACGCCGGCGAGCGAGCCGAAGCTCCACTTCGACGTGAAGCGCGCGACGCTCCCGAATGGACTTCGCATCGTAATGCTCGTCGATCACACGTCGCCGACGGTCGCCGTCGACGTCGTCTACGACGTCGGCGGGCGCAACGAGGAGCGTGGTCGCTCGGGCTTCGCGCACCTGTTCGAGCACATGATGTTCCAGGGCTCGGCGAACGTTCCGCGTGGCGATCACTTCCGGCTGGTGACGAGCCACGGCGGCACGCTGAACGGAACGACGAGCGAGGACCGCACGAACTACTTCGAGATGCTCCCGTCCGGCGAGCTCGCGCTCGGGCTCTGGCTCGAGGCCGACCGGATGAAGTCGCTCGACGTCTCGCAGAAGAACTTCGAGAACCAGCGCGCGGTCGTGAAGGAGGAGTACCGGATGCGCGTCGAGAACGCCGCGTACGTTCCGGCCGCGATCCGCCTCCAGGAGCTCACGTACCAGGGCTATTGGCCCTACGAGCACTCCGCGATCGGCACGATGCGCGACCTCGACGCCGCGGAGCTCGGATGGGTGCGCGCCTTCCACCAGGCCTATTACGCGCCCAACAACGCCGTGCTCTCGATCGCCGGCGACTTCGACCCGGACCAGGCGATGGCGCTCGTCCGGAAGTACTTCGGCGACGCCAAGCCCGCCTCCGTGCCGAAGCTCGAGCTGCCGCCCGTCCCGGAGCAGACCGCTCCGCGGAGCGTCGTCATCGAGGATCCTCACGCCAAGCTGCCGGCGCTCTTCGAGGGCTGGGTGATCCCCGCGAGCGTCGAGCCGGATCACTACGCGCTCGAGCTCGCCGCGATGCTCCTCGGCGACGGGGAGAGCTCGCGCCTCCACCGCGCGCTCGTTCGCGAGCGGAGCCTCGCGGTCGAGGCCGAAGCGGCGACGGAGAACTTCCGCGGTCCGGACATGTTCGCGGTCGTGGTGAAGCTCGCGAGCGGGGCGAAGATCGATCAGGTGAAGAAGCTGGTCGACTCGCAGATCGGCGACGTCGCACGCCTCGGTCCGAGCGACGAGGACATGAAGAAGCTCCGCGCGAGGATCCAGGCGCGCTTCCTCCTCGGTCTCCAGTCGAACTTCGCCCGCGCGCAGAAGCTCGCGGAGCTCGAGCTCTATCGCGGCGACGCGGCTCTCCTGAACGGCGAGCTCGATCGGTACCTCGCGGTGACGAAGGACGACATCAAACGCGCCGTCGCGAAGTACCTCACGCCGAGCCGGAGGAACGTCGTCGAGGTGAAACCTGGCGAGAAGCGCGAAGCCGCGGGAGAGAAGAAATGAGAGGCTCGTACTCGTTCACGGTCTCCGCGGCGCTCGCGCTCGTCGCGGCGCTCGCGGCCTGCGGTGGTCCGACGGTCGCCTCCAGCGGTCCCGCGAAGGTCGATCTCCCCACGACCGACGGGCTCACGAAGGCCAAGAAAGCGGCGGGGCCGGCGCGGCAGAGCCCGCCGCCGTCGGGCATGACGAAGGAGTCGCCCTTCCCGGCGGTCGCACGCACGAAGCTCGCCAACGGCCTCGGCGTCGCGGTCATCACGTCCCGGGCGCTCCCGATCGTCCAGGTGCGCCTCTTCGTGAAGGCCGGCTCGAACTACGGCGGCACGCCCGGCGTCGGCGAGCTCAGCGCGCAGATGCTGAAAGACGGCGGCACGCGCGCGATGTCGAGCAACGAGGTCCTCCGCAAGGTCGAGACGCTCGGCTCCGATCTCTCGGTCACGAGCGACACCGATGGCACCGTCCTCGGAATGGCGCTGACGAAGGACAAGGTCGACGGCGGTCTCGCGATCCTCTCGCAGGTCGTCCGCGAGCCGCGCTTCGACGCCGCGGAGCTGACGAAGCTGAAGGCGCGCTCGATCGACGAGGCCGAGGACGCCGCGCGGTCGAACGGCGGCTGGACGGCGACGCGCGTGGTGTGGAGCCAGCTCTACCCCGAGAAGCACCCCTACGCGACGTACGGCCTGGTCCCTTCGCAGATCGCGAAGATCGACGGCGCGCAGATCCGCGACTGGCACCGCCGGTTCGTCGTCCCGAAGAACGCGACGCTCGTCATCGCCGGTGACATCGACGAGGCCACCGCGAAGGAGCTCGCGCAGAAGCACTTCGGCGGGTGGACGGGCGGAGAGCCGCCGAAGGTGGACTTCCCTGCCCCGAAGCCGCCGCAGAAGGCGCAGGTGTTCATCGCGCACCGCCCGAAGAGCGTCCAGTCGGACGTGTTCGTCGCGACCCTCGCGCCGGAGAGGCGCTCCGCGCGCTGGGCGGACATCCGCGTCGCCAACCAGGTGCTCGGTGGCGGCGTCGCCAGCCGACTGTTCGCCGACGTCCGCGAGCAGCGCTCGCTTGCATACCGCACGAGCGCGCAGGTCCTCGAGGTGGCGCACGGCGAGCAGCCGCTCGTCCTCTACGCCGGGACCGAGTCGAGCAAGACCGGCGAGGCAGTGGCGGGCCTGCTCGAGAACGTCGAGAAGATGAAATCCAGCCCGCCCTCGACGGACGAGACGGCGACCGCGCGCCGGTACCTGAGCGACATCTTCGCGATCCGCATGGAGACGATCGGCTCGATCGCCGGGATGCTGGTCACCCAGGAGGAGCTCGGGCTGCCCGACGGCTACTGGGACACCTACCGGAAGCAGCTCCGCGCGATCGAAGCGAAGGACGTCGACGCGATCGTCCCGACGCTCTACGGAGGCAAGCACCTCATCGTCGTCGCCGGAGACGCCGACGCGATCGGCAGCGAGCTCTCCCGCTTCGGCGAGGTGACGGTCCTCGACCCCGAAAAAGAATTCAAGACCATCAAGACGATCCCCCACGCAGCGAAGTGACGATGACGCGCCCCCGTACGCAAACGACAAAGAAGAAGACCACCGGCCCCGGCCCCAAGCGCCAGCGGGCGATCGCCGACGCCGGTCCGAAGACGGCTGCTGCCGGTCCGAAGACGGCCGCCGCCGGTCCGAAGAAAAAGAAGAACAAGGGTGACCTCCGCCGCGTTCGTGCGGCCGAGCCGAAGACCGACGCCGAGAAGGTCGCGGCGCAGGAGGCGCGCGCGCTGTCCGGCAGGGCGACTCGCTACCTTCGCGGGCTCGGGCACCACCTCGAGCCGACCGTACAGATCGGGAAGGACGGCATCACCGATGGCGTCGTGGCGGCGACCCGCGAGGCGCTGCTCGCCCACGAGCTCGTGAAGGTCCGTATCCTGACCGAGGCTCCGGTCGAGCGGAAGGAAGCCGGTGCGGAGCTCGCCGAGCGCGCCGGCGCCGCCCTCGCGCAGACGCTCGGTCGCACGCTCCTCCTCTACAAGCGCCACCCGCACAAGCCGAAGATCGTCCTCCCCCGCTGAACGCGCGCGGGGGCGCCTCCGAGAGCTCTCGGCGCCGAAGCGAAGAGCGCCGGCGCCGAGATCGTCCCTCGGCGGCGATGCGCGGGTGCCCCCAAGTACGCTACGCTCGGCGCGATGGTGCAGCAGTGCCGCCGGTGCGGTCAGATGCACGACGCCTATACGGGCTGTACGCTTGCCGTCCGGGTCGCGAGGCGTTCGACCGTCATCGGTGAGGACGAGGCACTCGTCGGCAACATCGTCGCCGACCGCTATCAGATCGGCGATCTCATCGGCGTCGGGTCGACCGGCACCGTGTTCGGCGTCGAGCACGTGACGTTCGGACGGCCGGCGGCGATGAAGGTGCTCCGGCCCCGCTTCGCCGACGCCGATCTGGTGAGCCGCGTCTTCCACGGCGAGGCACGCGCCGCATGGAGCGTGAGCCACCCGTGCATCTGCGAGGTCTTCGACATCGGCACGCTGCCGGACGGGAGCCCGTTCTTCGTGATGGAGCATCTCGCGGGCGAGACCCTCGCGGCGCGCATCGCGCGAGAGCGCCTGTCGCTGGCCTCCGCGGTCGACGTGATGATGCAGATGCTCTCGGCGATCGCCGCGATTCACGCGCGCGACCTCCTCCTCCGCGATCTCCGCCCTCGGAACGTCTATCTCGCGCATCGTCGTGGCTGCAGGCCGCTGCTCAAGATCCTCGACTTCGGCCTCGCCCGGCTCACTCCGCTCGACCGGATCCAGGAAGAGTGGGACGCGCTCCATGAGGGCGTGAGCCCGAGCGAGGGCGTCGGATCGACGGCGATCCCTTACTACCTCTCGCCCGAGCGGACGCGCGGCGAGCACGACATCGAGCCCGCGAGCGACCTCTTCGTCGCCGCCGTCATCTTCTACGAGGCGCTGGCCGGCGAGCGCCCGTTCACCTCGAGCTCGTTCAACGGCGTCCTCGTGCAGATCGCCCAGGGCAAGCCGGTGCCGCTGCACGAGCGACGTCCCGACGTATCACCGGAGCTGAGCGCGTTCGTCTCGCGTGCCCTCTCCGCCAATCCCCGCGCGCGACCGGCGTCGGCAAAGGAGATGCAGGACGAGCTGCGCGCCATCTTCGAGGGCGCACGCAAGGGATCGTCGGCCGTCGCATCGAGCGCCATCGCAGGCGGCCCGAGCACCACCGATGCCGCTCGAGCCGAGGAGTCGACGTTCGCGTCGATCGCGGCGCCGCCGATCTCCTGGGCCGCGGCCCTCGCACCGAAGGGCCGCCCGCGAACCGAGCCGCCCGCGCATGCCAGCTCCGCGCCGCCGACGAGGCCGGTCAGGACGAGCCGGCCGCCGAGCGGATCGTACGAGCGCGACGCCGCTCGCCCGCGGCAGACCGGCGACGAGGCGATGTACGAGGACGAGACGGCGACCCAGCGCGAGGCGCTCGAAGCCGGGGCGCTCCCGAAGCTCTATGCCGACGAACCGGACGACGAGCTCGCCACCGAAGCACGGCGGCCTCCGCACATGCCTCGAGACGAGGCATCCGCCGACAACGCCGCTCGGACAGTGCCCCCTCCCGCTACGAACGACACCGCGATCGACGTGGACGTGAGCTTCGACGATCGGACGGCGCAGACGAAGGATCGACGGAGCGCCGCCGCCGCCGCCGCGCACGCGCGTTTGGCCGAGGACGACGAGACGGAGACGATGGCGCTGTCGCCCGAGCTTCGCGCGCGTGTGGACCACCTTTTGGCGACGCATCCCGCACCGCGGCCGGCTCCCCTCCCACATCCTGCGCCGCTACCGCCGAACCGCGGCACGAAGCCGCCCCGACGTCGCTGAGCGCCGCGGCTCTGGTGTCCGCTGCGGCGACGGACCTCTACGGGTGGTAGGTCGCGCCGCGGATGGGTTCGTCCACAGGGGTGGACTAATTTGTGGAAAACACCTGAACGGACTGGGGCTGCTTAGTTGGATAGTGGCGGGCGCACCTGAACAGAGGTGAGTCTTGTCGCGCGTTTAGGTTCAGTGGGTAAGCTGGGGCTCGAAGGCGCGTTTGGCCCGCGATCTAGGTACCAGATGATGGATGCATTTATTCTGGACACCACAACATGTTGAGGTTAGAAAGGTGCCTCGCCCGTCCGCGAGTACACGAACGTACGCGTCGACAGGGCTCGTCTTTCGGGCCTTCTGCATTAAGCTTGTTCAGTAGAGCCGACCACGGCCATTCAATCCAGACAGTCCTGAACACGGACCTCACAGTCCTGAACAGGACCGTCCCAGCCCTGAGCTGGGACTCGTGACCCCCTGAGCGGGGACTCATGACTGGAGAGAGAACGCTGAACAACCCCACTCCTCCGTCTCACCTCGTTTTTCGGGGTCGGTCGGCGAGGTGGGAACGGAACCGGAGGACATGCGCCAACGGCGAGCTGGGGAACGTGCCTCAGCGGCTCAATGGCCCTCAGCAGAGGGGGTGGGTGTGGAGGTCGATCTCTGGCGCTTCGCGTCAGGGTCTTCGGCCCTGAGCGGAATGGTTTGCGTTGGCGGTGCCGAACGCAGCCCATTCCTCTCTGGGCCGGGGTGATGGTGGCAACGCAACGCCGAAGCTCGAGCGAGCGCCCTCTTCCTCGTCGGTCGCGAGGAACGAGCCGCACACGGTCGAGCTGAAGCTGCGCGATGAACGCAATCCCGAGGAGCTGGAGGGCGCTCCCGGTTGCTCGCGAAGGAGTCGGAGAATGGCTACGTCTTTCGGAATCGGTTCGCGTGGAGACGAGAGGACCCAGAACACCGGGGCGCGCTCGGGGCGCTCGGACGCTGACAAGATGCGAACGAAGGGACAATCCGGACAGAAGGCGCAAGCGCGACCGGCTCCGGCCCAGCCGAAGGCGAAGGCGAAGCAGGAAAACGGTCAGGCGAAGGCCCAGCACGCTGGCGACAAGAGCAGCAAGGCCCGCAGCACACGCGGCGTGACGGTCGCGCGGATGTTCACGCGCCCGCACGTCGACCCGCTCGAGAGCGGAGCGCCGGGCCTCCCCACGGCGACGGGCCAGCCGACCGAGCTCGTCTACGAGCGCCGCTCCTCGATCATCACGAACCCCGACGGCTCGATCGTCTTCAAGATGGAAGGGGCCGAGATCCCGTCGACCTGGAGCCAGCTCGCGACGGACATCGTCATCTCGAAGTACTTCCGTAAGGCCGGGCTCCACGGTGACGCCAAGCAGGGCGAGAAAAGCGTCCGCCAGGTCGTGCACCGCATCGCGCACACGATCCGTGAGGCGGGCGACAAGTTCGGCGGCTACTTCGCGACCAAGGCCGACGCCGACGCGTTCGAGGCCGAGCTCTCCTTCCTGATGACCCATCAGGTCGGCGCGTTCAACTCGCCGGTCTGGTTCAACTGCGGGCTCTGGGCTCAGTACGGAATCACCGGCTCCGGCGGCAACTGGGCGTGGGATTGGAACGAGCCCAAGGCGTCGAACGTCTTCGAGACGGAAAACGCCTACGAGCGCCCGCAGTGCTCGGCGTGCTTCATCCAGGCGTCCACCGACGACCTGATGGGCATCTACGAGCTCATCAAGTCCGAGGCGCGCCTCTTCAAGTACGGCTCGGGCACGGGCTCGAACTTCAGCGCGATCCGCGGGCGCCAGGAGAAGCTCTCCGGCGGCGGCACCTCGAGCGGCCTCATGAGCTTCCTCGAGGTCTTCGATCGCGCCGCCGGCGCGACGAAGTCGGGCGGGACCACGCGGCGCGCCGCGAAGATGGTCTGCCTCGACATGGACCATCCCGAGATCGTCGACTTCATCAACTGGAAGGTTCGCGAGGAGAAGAAAGCCCTCGCGCTCATCGCCGCGGGTTACCCGAACGACTTCAACGGCGAGGCCTACCACACGATCAGCGGCCAGAATTCGAACAACTCGGTCCGCGTGACCGACGACTTCATGAAGGCCGTCCTCGCTGGCGGGAAGTGGCAGACGATCATGCGCACGACCGGCGAGGTCTGCGAGACGTACGACGCGAAGGACCTCTGGCACCAGATCGCCGAGGCCGCGTGGGGGTGCGCCGACCCGGGAGTGCAGTACGACAGCACGATCAACAAGTGGCACACGTGCCCGAACTCGGGGAAGATCAACGCGTCGAACCCGTGCTCCGAGTACATGTTCCTCGACGACACGGCGTGCAACCTCGCGTCGATCAACCTCACGAAGTTCCTTCGTGAGAGCCCGGACGGCGCACAGTCCTTCGACGTCGACGGCTTCCGCCATGCGTGCGGGATCTTCTTCATGGCCCAGGAGATCCTCGTCGACCTCTCGAGCTACCCGACGAAGGACATCGCGAAGAACAGCCACGACTACCGGCCCCTCGGCCTCGGCTACGCGAACCTCGGCTCGCTCCTGATGCAGATGGGCGTTCCGTACGACTCGGACGAGGGCCGCGCGATCGCCGCCGCGCTCACCGCCATCATGTGCGGCAAGGCCTATGCGACGAGCGCCGAGATGGCGTCGTCGAAGGGCGCGTTCAACGGCTTCGCCAAGAACCGTGAGCCGATGCTCAAGGTCATGGGGATGCACCGCGATGCGGCCTACCAGATCGACCGCGACAAGTGCCCCGCCGACCTCTACCGCGCCGCGTGCGCGGACTGGGACAAGGCCGTCCACCTCGGTGAGCAGCACGGCTACCGGAACGCGCAGGCGACGGTGCTCGCGCCGACCGGCACGATCGGCCTGCTGATGGACTGCGACACCACCGGTGTCGAGCCCGACTTCGCGCTCGTGAAGTACAAGAAGCTCGCCGGTGGCGGCTACTTCAAGATCGTCAACCAGTCGGTGCCGAGCGCGCTCAAGAAGCTCGGGTACAGCGCGTCGGAGATCCAGGAGATCGTCGCGTACGTCACCGGCACCAACACGCTCCTCGCAGCGCCGAACGTCAACCGCAAGACGCTGAAGGATCGCGGCCTGCTCGACGCAGAGCTCGCGAAGGCCGAGGCCGCCCTCTCCGGCATCTTCGAGCTCGATCAGGCGTTCGCGCCGTGGGTCCTCGGTGAGGACACCTACGAGCGCCTCGGCATCACGAAGGAGGCCCGCTCGGCGCGTGGCTTCTCGCTGCTCCAGTCGCTCGGCTTCACGAAGGCCCAGATCGAAGAGGCGGGCGACCACATCATCGGCCGCATGACGATCGAGGGCGCGCCGTACCTCAAGCCGTCGCACTACCCGGTGTTCGACTGCGCGAACCGCTGCGGCAAGACCGGCCAGCGCTTCCTCCCGGCGATGAGCCACGTCCACATGATGGCGGCGGTTCAGCCGTTCCTCTCCGGCGCGATCTCGAAGACGGTCAACCTCCCGAACGACGCCACGATCGAGGACGTCCAGGAGGTCTACGAGGAGGGCTGGCGCCTGCAGCTCAAGGCCGTCGCGCTCTACCGCGACGGATGCAAGGCCTCGCAGCCGCTCTCGACGACGTCGAAGGAGAAGGACGAGAAGAAGGTCGAGGCCGAGGCGAAGCACGAGACGATGCTCGAAGGCCTCGCGCCGATCCCGAAGACGACCGAGCCGCAGGATCCGACGCAGCTCACGCTCGGCATCACGCCGTTCGCCACGGGCTCGCGACCGAAGGGCCTCCGCGTCCGTCTCCCGAAGAAGCGTGTCGGCTTCACCCAGGAGGCGCGCGTCGGTGGGCACAAGATCTTCCTCCGCACCGGCCAGTACGAGGACGGCACGCTGGGCGAGATCTTCATCGACATGCACAAGGAAGGCGCCGCCTTCCGCTCGATGATGAACTGCTTCGCCATGAGCGTCTCGATCGGCCTCCAGTACGGCGTGCCGCTCCAGACCTACGTGGAGCAGTTCACGTTCACGCGCTTCGAGCCGCAGGGCATCGTCGAGGGTCACCCCTACGTGAAGATGGCGACGTCGATCGTCGACTACCTCTTCCGCACCCTCGCCGTCGAATACCTCGGCCGCTACGACCTCGCGCACGTGAAGCCCGAAGGCGAAGCCGCCATCTCGCACGTCGGCTTCCTCGGCGGCGGGAACAAGGAAGACCGCGTGAGCGAGAGCGAGCTCCCGCACTCGCTGGCGTACACGAAGGAGGCGGTCGAGCGCTCCGCGGCCGAGGCCGCAACGCTCGAGGCGCCGCCGGCGGCCTCGCTCCCCGGCAAGCACCACGAGCCGGCGACGGGGGCGGTCAACCCGCTCGACGCGCAGCTCGACGCGATGATGGGCGACGCTCCGGTCTGCGACGTGTGCGGCCACATCACCGTCCGCAACGGCGCTTGCTACAAGTGCCTCAACTGCGGCAACTCGATGGGCTGCTCCTGATCGCCGGCCCGTCCGGCGTCAGCGAGTAGCGTTCGCTTCGAGAGCGCTCCTGGGCCGCGGCCATCGCCACGCCTCTCGCCTTCTGGCGTAAGCGTGCCGATCCCGCGGCTCAGGGGCTCCATGGATGACGGCGGGGACACGCCGTCTGGAGCGTGGGGATGGGACATCAGGGGAAGAGCGAAGCGCGAGACGAGGAGCAGCTCCGACGCTGGCCAGCGGCGACCGAGTCGCGGCGCCACCGACCGGCATCCGAGCTCCGGTTCGCAAAGGTAACGTCGCCCGTCGCGCGCTCGGCGGCGGCGATCGATCTGCTGGAGCTCCCGCCTAGCGCCGCGCCGACCGGGACGCTGACGAGCGATCTCCGCACGGCGCTCTGGGAGATCGCGCGCGGAGCGCTCTTCGCGCCGCACGCCGGAGCGCTCCGCGAGGATGATGCGCCCGCGTCTCGGACCGTGCAGGCTGACGGGGCGCGCGGCGCCGTCATTCGTCGTGTCTGGACCGCGGCGCCGATCGGTGGAGCGGCCGACCGCATCCCCGAGGACGTCACCGAGCTGCTCGAGGGATGGTTCTCGCTCGTGGAGCGCGCGGACGTCTACGCGTTCCTCGAGGCCGTCCACGATGCGATCGAGGCGCCGCTCCAGCCGCGCTTCGCGACCACCGTCAACGCGGCGCTCGAGCGAGGTCTCTCCGAACATCGCTTCGTGCTCGCGAGGCTCGTGCCGATGGCGTCGCGGGCCGACGCCGCGGCGATCGAGCGCGCGTTCGCAGCGTGCAGGTCGGCTCGATGGGTCGAGGTGGAAGAGCAGCTCCAGCACGCGTTCGCGCGCCTTGCGGCCAAGCCCGAGGCCGACTCGCGCGGCGCGATCAACGCGTCGCTCCGTGCCGTGAGGCAGGCCGCGGCCGCCCTCACGAAGGAGCACTACATCGATCTCGACGACGCCCTCGACGACCTCGCAGCGAAGGGACACATCGCCGGGGTCCTCGTGAGCGCGTACACGGGGCTGTTCGGCTCCGTTGCGAGCTCGACACGGAAGACGACCGCCAACGACGCTCGACTCGTTCTCGTGATGTGCGCGGGGCTCATCGCCCACCTCGCGTCGCAGCTCGACTGAGCCGCGCCGGCGCGCGCCGTGCTGGCGCCGCGACGTCCCACTGGAAGCTGCGGTACGCCGCCACTAAGATGCGCGCCGGAGGCAGCTCGCTCGATGGCTCGGCGTTCCTGGTTCGAGGCGGTGCAAGGCGAGCGCGAGGGAGATCCGGCCGGGAGCTCGCCGTTCTCCGGGTCGGTCGACCGGCTCGAGAGCTGGCAGCGCGCGATCGAGGACGGCGTCATCGAGCCCCACGAGGTCGCCGAGCAGAAGGACCGCGTCGTGAGCCTCCTTCGCGACCTCGAGCCGATGCTCGACGACGCGCAACACGAGCAGGTGACGCGCGTGCTCGAGGAGTGGGCCGTCCTCCAGGCGATGCACGGAACGCTCCTCGTCGAGGAGTTCGCGAGCGGCGCCGCAGGACGGAGGCCCGACGCCGTCTCGAGCGAGGAGCCCGAGGACGCATGAAGGCGCGCGGCTACCCCGTCGTCGGGGCCGACCTCATGCAGGTCGCGACGCTCATCCACGCGGACCTCTCGCGCGACGGCTTCGACGTCCGCATCGCGCCGGTGCCACCGCCGCGCGGCGGCCTCGTCGTGGAGATCCGCCGCGCGCGCGGCCTCCTCCAGCGGAGCACCGGCCAGGGCGCCGTGCTCAAGGCGTGGCTCACCCCCACCCCCGTCGGGTTCTCCGTGCAGGTGGGGACCGACCGCGTCGGAGACGCCGCCGCCGGCGCGGTCGAGTGGCTCCTCGCCACGCCGGTGCTCGTCACCGAGGGCTACGCCGCGTTCCAGCAAGCGCAGGTCGACGAGCGCGTCTTCCGCGTCGTCGACCACTGGGCTACGACGGTGGCACGCGTCCCCGTCAATCGCACGGCGGCCAAGGTCCCCGAGGTCGGCGCTTGCGCGAGCTGCCGGACACCGATGCCGTACGGCGCGCGTTTCTGTCCGCGCTGCGGCCACGACGCGAAGAGCAAGCTTGCAGCGGCCGCCGCCTGCCCCGGCTGCCGTGGCCCCGTCGCGCTCGACGCCGTGTTCTGTCCGCACTGCGGAAAGAAGGTGGCGAGCGCGCCGACGTCCAAGGCTTGCGTGAAATGCGCCGCTTCGCTCGAGGTGGACGCGATGTTCTGCTCGGGATGTGGCGCGCGCCAGGACGCGGCGCCGATCTCGCCTGATGCGTGATGCCTGACGCCTGACGCCGTGATGGAGAAGCGATGAGAGAGCTGCCGAAGACCGCATCGGGCAAGAAGACGTTCCCGCAGATGAGCGCCCTCGCCTTCCAGCACAAGGCGGACCTCGAGGCGCTCGAGGCGTTCAAGAAGGTGCCGATGGCGGCCACCATCATGCGCAAGGTGAACGAGCTGTGGACCGAGAAGCTCTTCTACGTGAAGACGATCGGCGACGACCTGCGCCTCGGACCGAACCAGTACCCGCACATCTGGGAGATGTACGTCGAGGCGGCGCGGATCCTCGACGTTCCGCAGCTCCCCGACCTCTACCTCGACACATCGTACGAGGTGAACGCGTTCGCTTTCGGAATGAAGAAGTACACGATCGTCCTCAACTCCGGCCTCGTCGACCTCCTCGACGACACCGAGCTGATGGCGGTCCTCGGTCACGAGCTCGGACACGTGAAGTGCGAGCATGCGCTCTACAAATCGCTCGCGGCGATCCTCACCGACCTCGGCGGCGACGTGCTCACCAGCTTCTTCGGGGTCACGCAGCTCATCATGCTCCCCATCCAGGCCGCGCTCTTCGCGTGGTCACGAAAGGCGGAGCTGTCGTGCGATCGGGCCGCGCTCCTCTGCACGCAAGATCCCCAGGCGACCGCGCGCGCGCTCGCGAAGCTCGGAGGCGGCGGACTCCGTAAGCGACAGGACACGCTCAACCTCGACGAGGTGATCGCCCAGGCAAAGGACTACGAGAAGCTCGACGACAGCATTCTCTTGAAGGGCATGCAGCTCTACCAGCACTGGCACAGCTCGCACCCGTATCCGATCTACCGCGCGAAGCTGATCTCCGAGTGGGCCGCGACCGAGGAGTACACAAAGATCCTCGCCGGCGAGTACGTCACCCATGCAGAGGCCGCGGCGATCCGGCGCGGACAGTCGACGTCGTGCCCACGCTGCTCGATGGGGCTGGCGCCGAACACCGCCTTCTGCCCCGGCTGCGGCGAGCGGATCGCGATGGGCCCCGCGGGATGCCCGGGCTGCCGCCAGCCGGTCGATCCGTCGTGGGCCGTCTGTACGGCGTGCGGCACGCGCCTCGCGGGCGCGGCCGCGACGACGTGCGCGTGCGGGACGACGATCAAGCCCGGCTGGAAGTTCTGTCAGAAGTGCGGGGCCTCCTCGCCCGTCTCGACTTGAGCCGAGCGTCGCCTCCGCGCCGCGCCGATCAGCCGAACTGCGCCGACCGGCGGGTGAACGACGATCCGTTCCAGAACCCGGTGATCGGAAACGTCACCTCGCTCCTTCCACGCGCTGACGCGGCCGCCGCTGCGACGATCGCCGGGGCGAAGTGCTCGTGCGTGGGGTGAGCGAGCCGCGCCGCCGGCGCACGCGCGCGGAAGTCGACGAGCGCGTCGACGTCCCGCTTCGCGAGCGTCTCGGTGCACCACTCGTCGAACTCGAGGGCCCAGGCCGGCGTCGGCTGCCCCATCGATCGCATGTTGTGCGTGAGGAATCCGCTTCCGACGACGAGCACGCCCTCGTCGGCGAGCGGGGCCAGCGCGCGACCGAAGGACGCCAGCGTCGCTGGGTCGAGGCCCGGGAGCGAGAGCTGGAGGACCGGGACGTTCGCCTCCGGATACATCCCGAGGAGCGGCACGAACGCGCCATGATCGAGCCCGCGCTCGGGATCGTCTCCGTGTGCGATCGACGCGCCATCGAGAAGCGACCGAACGCGCGACGCCAGCGCCGGCGCTCCCGGAGCCGGGTAGGTCGTCTGGTAGTAGCGCTCCGGGAAGCCGTAGAAGTCGTAGACGAGAGGAACGGCCCGGACGGCACCGAGCTTCGCTGGCCTCGTGTCCCAGTGCGCAGAGAGCATCAGGACCGACGAGGGCCGCGGCATCCGCTTCGCCCACGCCGAGAGCTCGCCCATCCACGCGGAGTCGTCGAGCAGTGGCGGCGCGCCGTGCGCGAGGAACACGACGGGCATCTTCTCGTTCGGCCCCGCGGCGAGCCCGGACGCCGCCGACGGATCAGACTTCGAGCCTCCCGCGCTCGACGGCGCCGAGCGGGAGCAGGCCGCGGTCGCAGCAGCGGCAAGCCATCGGAGCGCACCACGTCGATCCATCACGCCCCAGAGCCTACGTTCCCGGCCGTGCGAACAGAAGACCTGGCCATCGAACGCACCGTTGCACTCTCGCGACAATCGGGCGGTCGCGGCCATCGCAGGCGCGCGACCGCGCGTCGTCAGAGCCGCCGGAGCGACGACATCGGGAACGGGCGCCAGAACGGCGTCTCGACGACCGCCGCGCCGGGCTCGATGATGAACCAAGGCGATCCGCCGTTCGCGAGGACCTGGAAGCTCTGCGCTGGCATGTAGCTCTGGCCGATGAGAAGCGCCGTCCGACCGCGCTCGTCCTTCGCCACGTCGAGGATGAGCACCGCGTGGCCGAACGGCACTCCGCTCAGCACGAAGAAGTCGCCCGCCGTCATCTCCGACGGCGAGGCCACCTTCTTCCCGTCACGCTCGAGCGACGCCGTGCCTGCCCACGAGAAGACGTCGTCGAGCCAGCCGCGGAAGAGCGCGTGGTCGTCCTTCTTCGCAGGAGCGGCACGCCGGATGGCGATGTCCTTCCCGGCGAGGAACGCGCGATCACCGGCGACGTAGCCGCGATACGAGAGGGGCTGGCCGGAGACGGCGCGGTAGGTGATGTCGCGCTCTCCGCGACCGTAGCGCCACTCGGCGTGGAGCCGGATGATCGCGTCGGCACATTGCTGGAGGTCCTTCGCGCCGATGTCGATGTCGGCCACCGCCACGATCCCGGGATGGCGGCCGCCGTCGTAGAGCTTGTTGCCTCGGTAGTCGACGACCGGCGCGCCTTCGGCCTGGAGCGGGAGCGAGCGCAGGAACTCGGCGAAGCTCCCTCGCGCCACGTCGACGCGCGTGAAGCCTGCAGGCGGCGAACGGAAGCGCCCGTCGAGACGATCCACCGGTGCACTGGCGCGCGGCCCCCACGGATAGACGGCCGTGACGGGCGGGAGCGACGCCGCGACGTCGGACGGCGCCGTCGGCGCCGGCGGCGTCGCGGGCGCGTTCGCCGGCTGGCTCGTGGTGCTCGCAGGCGCGTTCGACGCTGCGGGGGCGGGCGCCTTCGCAGGCTCGTTCCGGGCCTCGGACCTGCTGCAGGCCGTGAGGAGCGCGATCAGGAGAAGGGCGCGAAAGCGCATGGGGAGGCCCCTCACTCTACCCGGTCCACGTCGATACGGCCGAACGGATCCCGCGTACGTGAATGCGTGTTGCGTCGTGTGCATGCCGAACCATCGTTCGAGGTCCGCGATCCGTGACCGACATGGCACCGGCGCTCGCGGGTCGGCGCACGACCGCGACGAGCTCATCCGTCAATCCCGCGTCGCGGCCGGGCTCACGTGGGCGGGAGGCACCGCACGGGCCTCTGCCTTGCCCTCGGAGATGTTGTCGAAGCGACGCGTGGTCGGGTACGCGAACCCCACGCTTTCGAGCTTCGAGAAGGCGTCGAGGACCTCCTCCCAGATCTCGGAGGCCGAGCTCCGGCGCAAGCGAGACTTGCAGAGATAGCGCATCGTGAGGCGCACGCCGTTCTCGACGACGGTGGTCCAGACCGCCGGCGTGAGCTTGGGGAACTTGATGTGGAGCGTGTGGGCGGCCTGATCGACGCGCGCCTTCACCTCGTCGTCGATCGTCCGCGACTGGCGGACCAGGATCGCCTCGAGCGTCTGCTTCGCCGTTCGCCAGTCGCTCTCGAACGTCACCGTCAGCTCGAGCTCGTTCCAGATGTAACCGAACGCCTCGTCGTAGTTGGCGATCGTGTTCTTGAAGACGAAGCCGTTGGGGACGTGCAGGATCCGACCGGTGCCCTGATCGGCGTGGACCCAGTTGCCGACTTCGAGCATCACGAAGCGGAGCGGCCGGATGTCGACGACGTCGCCGATCTGCGTGCCGACCTGGATCCGATCGCCGACGCGGAAGGGACGCCGGAGGAGGATGAACAACCAACCGGCGATGTTCGTCAGCGGATCCTGAAGGGCGATCGCGATCCCCGCCGACAGGAGGCCGAAGTACGTGGCGATGCCGCTGATCCCCTGGATCCAGAGGCGTGCGACAGCGACGATCGCCACCGCGCCGAGCACGTAGCCACTGACTCGCGACATCTGGAAGCGGGCGGCCGAGTCATCGACGGTGCGCGCGACCAGCCGGCGGCTAAGCCTCCCGAGCACGAGCCAGAGCGCGATCACCGCGACGGTGCCGGCGATCCGCCCGAGCGTCTCTACTGGAATCCCGAGCGCCGCGGAGAGGCGATCCACGCTATCCATCCAGCGCGCAGGATACTCGAATGGGCGGACGCCGATCGTAGGGACTGGATCACCGATCCAATGCAGTTCGGATGAACAGAGCGAGAAAATTCAAGTCGGGTAGCCCCGGGAGGTCGCCCACCCGGAGCCCCCACAGATCCGGACGTGCGGAACTACCGCATCCGGCTCCTCGTGCGGCAGGTTCGCTAGGCGCGGAGGGAACGCAGTTTCGTGACTGCGGGAGTCGGCAGCGGGTGGTGAGCTTCGAGCTTCCTCATCCGTGCCCAGGTCACCCGGGCCCGTTGCGACCGGCGGTTGAGCCACGATCGCCAGGTCCGGTAGACCGCCTTGCCGAAGCGCCAGAGTGCCGTCGCGTTGCCCACGACCCCGAAGTAATTGTAGTGCCCTCGGAGCTTGCGCGTGAGTACGGCGCATTGATCGGCGACGGGCGTGTGGCGATAGCGTCGGCACCAGTCTCCGATCCGCTTCACCGCCGCGCTGAAGCGGCTCTTCGCCGTCTTCAGCATGACCACCCAGTAGCCTTTCCCTGACCGCGCCCAGTGGTGGGTGAATCCGAGGAAGTCGAAGCTGCTTGCTCCGCCGTTTCCGCCCTCGTCGTCCTTGTCAGACGTCGAGCTCGAGTGCGTGAAGCGTACGAGCTTCGTCTTCACCGGATGCAGCGTCAGCCCGTACTTGCCGAATCGCTTCGGCAGTACGTCCAGGACTTTGCGTGCATCATCTTCCCGCTTGAAGATGATGATGAAGTCGTCGGCGTAGCGGACCAGCTCAGCTCGGCCCTTCAGTCGCGGCTTCACCTCGCGCTCGAACCATCGGTCGAGCACTTCGTGCAGGTAGATGTTCGCCAGGATCGGCGAGATCACGCCGCCCTGTGGTGTCCCGGCTTCGGGGTGTTGGAGCTCGAGGCCCTCCATCACCCCGGCGTTCAGCCATTTCCCGATGTAACGGATCAGCGACCCGTCGCCTATCCGTCGGGCCAGCGCCTCCCGCAGGTGGGCGTGGTCCAGCGTGTCGAAGAAACGCTGGATGTCCACCTCCAGGATCCATCCGCCGCGCATGCTCATCGTCGCTTCGCGCAACGCTTTCAGTGCATCATGCGTTGAGCGACCGGGGCGGAAGCCATACGAGCAGTCCAGAAACTCCTGCTCGTACACAGCCTCCAGCACCATCGCGACCGCGCGCTGCAGGATCTTGTCCTCGAAGGTTGGAATGCCGATTGGGCGCGTGCGCCCGTCGCTCTTCGGGATGTTGACTCTGCGGACCGGTGGGGCCCGATACGTCCCCGCCTTCGCCCGCTCGTAGAGCGAGCGAAGGTTCTTGTCCAGGTCGCGTGCGTAGTCGTCCGCTGAAACGCCGTCGACGCCCTTCGCCCCGTCCTTCCGGGTGCGTCGGTGCGCCTCCTTCAGCCAGTCGACGTCGATGTGATGCGCGAGCGTGCGCAGCGCCATGTCCGGCGCTTCTCTCGCCCGTTTCGCTATCCGTTCGAGTTTCGTTGAGACAGTTTGTGAGGGCGGTGCCTCTTCCATCTTTCCTGCCAACGGTTCTGCTTCACGGCGCCGCCTTCCCTTCGGCGGGTCCCTCCGGAGAAGGTTCCCCGCGTTCTTCGGTACTACGCAGCGCTCCGACTTCCCGCCGACCGTCCTTTGGCGCTTCGTTGCCTTCGCACCTCAGTACCGCCCTCTCCGGCGGAGTCGTCGGGATCTCCCAAGTTCCTGAGGAGCCCTCGCATACGTGCCCCGCTCTATGACCCCGGTGGAGCTGCTCGCGCAGTGCTGCCTTCCGCCTTCCTGACGGCGTCGGCCTCCACGTATGGTTCTCGGAGCTCGATCACGCGGCCCACATGCTCGCTGTCTACGCTTCACCGCCGCGGTCACCCGCGTCGCTGCAAGACTCGCTTCCCGCTGTCCCGTGTGGGCTTTGTCGGGGTGACGTCCAGCGTCACGGGGCTCCGGGTGAGGTTTAGATCTTCGTGTTCACCTCCTCACTCGGGCTTGCTTGGCGCACCAGGAAGACGAGAAGGCGGGAAGAGGCTTTGATCAATGAAGTCCTTCTCGTCTTCCCGCCTTCCTGTTTCTCTCCCTGACGCGGACGTCCTAGCTGAACGGCATTGGAGTACGACCGCAACCGTCGAGCCGGTCGAGCCGGTCGAGCCGGTCGAGCCGTGATGATACCGTCTTCCTCGATGCGCTCGTGTCCGGCGACCTCGTTCGGCTCGAAGACGTCGCGCGTGCAGCGGCCGGGTGCGCTGCTCCTCGTGCTGCTCGCGGCATGCGGCGGCGATCCGAGCCGTCGCTCCGCTGAAGCGCCCCGCGCGGCCGAAGGCAACGGAGCGGCCCTCGAGGCTCCGGCCCCGATGTCGTCCGCTTCCGCCATGCCCTCGGGCGCGCCGAGCGCGGGCATGACGTCAGGCACGCCGTGCATCGTCGTTCAGGGCGAGTACGGCGGCACCACGGTATCGGTCGAGGGCGTGCTCATCGCCGCAACGAGCACACGAGGGATGTCGACTCCCCTCGCCCTTCGGCTGACCGGACCGCGCTGTGTGATCGGCCTCCCGCGCGCCTCGGTCCTCACCGAGGTCGCGATCGCGACCGCCGGTCCCGACCTGCGACCGTTCCTCGATACGCGCGTCCGCATCACCGGCGAAGCGGTCGGCGGCGCGAGCGATCTCGGAGGTCCCGCCGTCGTGATCCTCGCGAAGGACGTCGCTCGCCTCGAGCCGAAGGCCACCGAGCCCTGATCCACATCATGGCCGGCGCCGCGGCCAGCTCGATGACGTCGAGCTCCGACCTATGAGGCGCGAGCTCCGCTGACGTCGCGGGCTCGCATGGGTCGAGCTGATCCGAGCCGACGCGCGGTCCGCCTGGCGCGCGCTCTGCACTCGTCGCCGGCGGAGGAATCGACCATGCACCGTACCCCGCTCGCCCTCGCAGCCGTCCCCGTCATCCTCGCGCTGGTGTCCGCCTGCAAGCACGAGGATGGCCGGCCCGCGACCACCGTGACCACCAGCGGGACGCTCGAGGCCGTCCGCGCGGCGAGCACGCCCGACCCCACCACCGAGAAGGAACGGTCGGCGGGTCGAATCGCGGCAGCGCTATGCAACCAGGAGCGCCTGTGCGTGAGCGCAGAGCTGCCCAACGTGAGCCCCGAGGCAACTCTGCTCAGCGAGGCGGCCTGCATCGCGGAGCTCCAGCCCCTAGCGAGAGACAGCGTCGAGTCGTGGGACTGCTCCCCCGCCGTCGCGCGGGCCGGGTTCAAGGAGTGCCTCGCGGCCGTGAGCGCGGAGATCCGCTGCCGTGACGTCTTGCTCGGTGAGGCAAGCCCGGTCGTCGAATGCCGCCCCTCGAGCATCTGTCACAAGGGTCAGGGCATCGTGAGCCGGTGAACGCTTCGCGCCGGCGCTCGCGCTCCCGCATCCCGAGCTGCCCGAGCGCGGCGCTCCGCCGTGGAGCGGGCTCGTCGCGTCGATCGGCGACGCGGTCCGGTGACAACGATCCGCGCCGCCTCGGCGACGCGTTCGGTGACGCGGGCACGGGTGACGAGATCGATCCGCGCCGGCACCGGCGATGCGTTGGCGGCGCAGGCAAGCGGCCACATCGGTCGAGCTCTCCTTCGAAGCGGGTCGCCCGCAGAGGTTGGCGCTATCCTTCCAGCATGATGCGGGACGTCTGGACAGGGCTCCGCCCGCTCGCCGCGACGGCGGCCGCGCTGCTGATCCTCGGCTCCGCGCGCCCCGCCTCGGCGTCGGCATCGAGCGCGCTCGAGCTGGTGCGGAGCGCCCGCGCGCTCGAGCAGACGCACCAGGAGGACCTCGCGCTCCGGCGCTACATGGAAGCGCTGTCGCTCGATCCGACGTGCGAAGAAGCGTACCTCGGCCTCGGTAGCCTGCGCGCTCGCCGCGGCGATCTCCGCGAGTCGGAGCGTGTCTACTCGGTGGCGCTGGAGCGCGTACCCGGGCTCCGCGCGGCGCGCCTCGCGCGCGCGTACGTGAGGCGCGCGCTCGGAGCGAACGCCGAGGCGATCGAAGACCTCCTCACCGGCGCCGAGGACGACGTGGACACGCTTCGCATCCTCGCCTCCTGGCACGGTGCAGACGGCCAGGCGCCGGCGCAGCTCTCCGTCTGGCGCCGGGTCGCGGCGCGGGCGGAAGAGATCCGGCACGCAGCGCTGCTCCGCGAGGCCCGGACGATGATCCGCGCGCTCGTGATCCTCGTCGGCACGGCGGATCCGGCAGCCTCACCGCCGGACGACGGCGAGCGCGGAGTCCGACGGACCATGAGCGTCCTCGCGAAGCGCGGCGGCGCCTGACGATCGCCGCGCTTCAGCCGACGAACGCGACGTGGAGCGCACGCTCGGCACCGGCGAGCCTCGCCGGATCGATCGTCGCCGAGATGCGCAGCGGCCCGGCGGTGAGCGCCGCGGCCGGGAGCGCGCCCTCGCCGTCGAGGATCGAGAGGAACCTCCCGATCGCCCCGCTCGCGCCGGTGAGCCCGTAGCCGACGACGCTCACGACCGCGTGCGGCCCGCTGAAGGCCGCGCCGCCGGCGGTCAGACGCTCGATCTCGCGCGCGCAGCGCGACCAGTCCGGGACGTTGAGGAGCGGCACGTGGACGAACACGTCGTCTCCTGCGCCGACGACGTCGCCGACGGAGAGCTCGAGCTTCGTCGCGGCATCGAGGAGGGCGGGCAGGCTCTTCGCCGACGTCCGCGCAAGGATCACGTTGGACGCCCCGACGATCGCGCGCACGTTCCGGCCCTGATCCGCGCTCCGCGCGACCTCGCCGTCGTCGTGATCGCGCGCGATCGTCTCGCGGCTCGGACCGGCGATCGGGTCGGATGTCCTGCGCGCCACGATCGCGACCTTGTTGCGCCGGGCCCACTCGACTGCCTGCGCGTTGACGACCTTCGCGCCGGCCTCGGCCATCTCCGCGAGGACCGCCAGATCGAGCTCCGGCAAGTGCTTCGGCTCGGCGACGACGCGCGGGTCGGCGGAGTACACGCCGTCGACGTCGCTGTAGATCTCGCATCGCTCCGCGCCGAGGGCCGCCGCGAGGGCAACCGCCGTCGTGTCGGAGCCGCCACGCCCGAGCGTGGTGATCTCACGCTTGTAGCTCATGCCCTGGTAGCCCGCGACGATGACGACCTTGCCACGAGCGAGCTCGTCTTCGATCCGGTGCGGGCGCACCTCGATGATGCGCGCATCGAAGTGGCGATCGTTCGTGAGGATGCCGGACTGGCTGCCGGTGAAGCTGATCGCGTCGAGCCCACGCGCATGGATCGCGATCGAGAGCAGCGCCATCGTCACGCGCTCGCCGGTCGAGACGAGCATGTCGAGCTCTCGCCGCGGCGGCTCACCGGTCGCGTCGGCGGACGTAGCCGCCGAGCGACGCGCGAGCGTGATGAGCTCGTCGGTGGTCTTGCCCATCGCGCTGACGACCACGACCACGTCGTGGCCGGCGCGCCTCGTCGCCACTACCCGCTCGGCCACCTGCGCGATCTTCTGCACGTCGGCGACCGACGAGCCGCCGAACTTCTGGACGATGACCGCCATGGACCGAGCTCCTTCCGCCGTCTCGCCCGACCGATGACGGCCGGGACTACGGGACCAAGAGCGGCCAGTCTAATCGATCCCGAGGAGGCGCTCAGACGGGTCTGTAGGCTTCGACGCCGAAATTCCCGAACGCAAAGAGGCAACCGCGCGCGCCGTCCCATCGGAGGAACGTCACCGTGCAGGCCTCACCGTCGTCCTCGGCCTTCGTCCCGCGCGGATCGATCTCCGCGATGATGCGCGCCTCGCCGTCCGGCTGGATCCGGACGATGAAAGCCCGCGCGCGGTCGGGCGTCGCCAGCGCGACGACCACGCTGCCGCCGGGGACGAACGTGGCGGCCATCGCCCGCCCGCTCGCTTCGAGCCGCTTCCACGCAGCGTCACGGACGTTCGCCTCGGCGTCCTCCCCCGGAAGCGCGGGCACGCCGCTGTCATCGGCCTCGTCGACCGGAGGAACGTCCGCGGTCGCGCGCGCCCAGGCGCGATCGTCCCAGCGGAGGTCCTCGTCGGTGGCGATGGCGATGGCTCCGCGGTCGAAGAGGTCCTCGTCCGGGACGTCGCCGTCCTCGTCTGCATCGAGGGCCGGGAGGTCCTCCTCACGGAGCTCCTCGTCCGCGGCGAGCGGACCTTCCTCGCCGCCGTCGGCGACGAAGGCCTCGTCGGTGGAGATGAGATCCTCGAGGCCGGCCCGGGTGTCCGCCTCGACATCGTCGAGCACGCTGCCCTCAGGCGCGATCGCCACGTCGAACGCCCCGACGTCGAGCGTCCCGTCCAGCTCGGCGTCGAGGAGCCAGCCTCCCTCCGCCCCCTCCACCGCGAGCTCGTCGATCGGCGCGTCCTCCCCCGTCGCGTCGTCGAACGCGTCGGTCCCATCCTGCTCCTCGCCCAAGTCGAGGGCGTCGTGTCCGAGCTCCTCGAGCGTGCCTTCGTCCTCTCCGTCGAGGGCGGGCAAGTCGAGGTCGAAGTCGTCGGCGTTTTCGGGAGACTGGCGCATGGGGGTCCGGTCGCAAGAGGCGCGAAGGTGCCAAGAGGACACCTCGGCGGAGTCCCCCATTCGTACCAGGCGAGCTCGCCCTGTCCTAGAGACCTGGGTGCTCGCGCTCGGCGATCGCGCGGCGCGGCGAGGCCTGCCGGGTACGACGGGAGCTCTCCGGTGGAGCTCGATACGGCTGACCTCTCGTCGTACGTCCCAGAGCCTCGAGCAGCGGCGGCCGACGTGGGCTGAGCCGCAGGGATGCGTGCGTGCGTGCTGCGGGACCTCACGCGTGGCCGCCGTGAGACAGGGTCGATGCCGTCGCGCTCCACGGAAGGCCGTCTTTCACGTCCGGAGGCCGCCGGATCCGTCCCCGGCGCGCGAGGCACGCACGCTGCATCCCTCGGATGCGATGTCCGCGCGTGCGCATCTCGGCTTGCGGCTATCCGGCTTGCTCCTGCTGCTCGCGGTGACAGTCTGGCCGCGCTCGCGAGGCGAGCACCATGATCGCGCGGTCGCTGGCGTGGCAACGCCGGCACACCTCGCCGTGACGACCGCCGCCCGCCTCGAGGTCGACGAAGCCCCACGCCCGCGCGCGGCACGAGCCGCCGACGACTCGGATGACGGCGACCTCGATGCACCGGTCGTCGAGCCAGACATCCTTCATTGAAATCCATCACTTAGCCAACCATGACGCCCGGCGCTCATGCTCGAGCTCGAGGGGAGGTCTCGGATGCACCGCATTCGTCGGCCGACGCATCCCCTGAGAGAAGACGGTGGACGCCCTCGCCGGAGTGTACCTACGCTCCGTCTGCCCGGCGATGCGCCTCCTCGTACTCTCTCGAAACGCGAGTCTCTATTCGACGAGCCGTCTCGTGCTCGCTGCCCGGTCGCGCGGTCACGAAGTGACCGTTGCGGATCCGCTCCACTTCCAGGTGGTGATCTCACGCGGTCGTCCGGCGATGTTCCTCGGCGACCGGCTGCTCCCGGCGGTCGACATGGTGCTGCCTCGAATCGGCGCGTCGATCACGAACTACGGGCTCGCGGTCGTCCGCCAGTTCGACCTGATGGGGATCCCGGTCCTCAACAACGCGATCGCAATCGCCCGCTCACGCGACAAGCTCCGCGCGATGCAGCTGCTCACGAAGAAGGACATCGACGTCCCGAAGACCGTGTGCGCCCGCACGCCGGACTCGGTCGACGCCGCCCTCGACTTCATCGGCGGCACGCCTGCGATCGTGAAGCTCCATCAGGGCACGCAGGGGATCGGGACGATGATCGCCGATACCCCGCAGGCGGTGACCTCGCTCCTCGAGACGCTCTGGGCGATGGGCCAGGACATCATCCTCCAGGAGTACATCGCCGAGTCGAAGGGGCGCGACTACCGCGCGATCGTCGTCGGCGGCAGGGTCATCGCCGCGATGCGACGACAGGCGAAGAAGGGCGAGTTCCGCTCGAACCTCCACCGCGGTGGCCTCGGCGTGCGCGTGGATCTCCCGAAGGAGTACCGCCAGGCGGCGATCGCCGCGGCCAAGGTGATGGGCCTCGAGGTCGCGGGCGTCGACATGCTCCAGGGCCGAGACGGTCCGAAGATCCTCGAGATCAACAGCTCGCCCGGGCTCGAGGGGATCGAGCGTACGAGCGGCATCGACGTCGCCGGAGCGATCATCGGCCACGCAGAGAAGTTCCTCGCGCGCCGGAAGAAGCGGCGCCCGAGCCGCGATCCCGTCGTCGAGGCCGAGCAGCGCAACACGCGCGTGCGCCCGACGGAGCTCGCGCGCGCGGGCTCGACCGGACGACGCGCCCGAAGCGGCGGCTGACGTCGTGCTGCGCACCGAGCGGCACGCCGACATCGCCGTCTGGACGGTCGATCGCCCCGAGGCGAAGAACGCGCTCGACCACGCCACGCTCGCCGCGTTCGTTGCCACGGTGCGCGACGCGGCGAAGGACCGAACGCTCCGCGCCGCCGTGATCGCGGGCGCCGGTGACGTCTTCGTCTCCGGCGGCGATCTGCGGGAGCTCCGGTATCGCAGCTCGGCCGAGGACGCCGAACACCTGAGCGACGCCGGCTTCGCGCTCACCTCGGCGATCGGCGAGCTTCCCTTCCCCGTCATCGCCGCAATCGAAGGTCCGGCGATCGGCGGCGGAGCCGAGCTTGCGGTCGCTTGCGACCTGCGCATCGCCGACGTTGCCGCGCGCATCTCCTTCAAGCAGGTGCGAATGGGCGTGACGACGGCGTGGGGCACCGTCCCGCGCTTGACCGCGCTCGTCGGCGCAGGGGCCGCGGCGCGCCTCCTCTACACCGGACAGGACATCTCCGCGACCGAGTGCAGGCGACTCGGCCTGGTCGACGAGGTCACCGACGAGGGCCAGGCCCATGCGACGGCCCTCGCCTGGGCCGCCGACATCGCGCGGGGCTCCCCGAAGGCGGTCGCCGAGACGAAGCGCCTCCTCCGCGAGGCGACGACCACCGCTCGCAACGTGCGCGCGCTCGAACGACAGGCGTTCATCGACACCTGGAGCGGCCCGGACCACAGCGACGCGATCGAAGCGTACTTCGAGCGCCGGCCTCCGCGCTGGCAGGCTCGCTGAGCCCCTCTTCCTGTCGTCGAGAAGAGCCGCGCACTCGATTGGAATAGAGCGGTGACGGCGCTTCCCGAGCACCGTCGACCGCCGCCACGGTCACCTTTCCTCGCGCCCGCGGCTCAGGCAGAGTGCGGCCGTGAACCGCTTGTTCGGAACGTCTGCTTGGACAGCGTCGGCTCGTCGTCTCCCGGTCGTCATCGCCCTGCTCGCGGCGCTCGGCATGGCGTGCCGCCGTCCGGCCCCGAGCGAGACGGAGACGCAGAAGCCGGATACGCCGGAGGCGAGCGCGGCGAGCGCGGCGGTCGCGACGGACGCGGCGGTCGCGACAGGTACGTCCGACCCTCGCGACGGAGGAATCGCGACGACGGCCTCCAGCCCGACGCCCGAGCCCCCCGAGCCCGCGCTCGAGGGAGCACTGTTCACGAAGCAGGTCCAGGCGGCCTTTCGCGTCGCGGGTTGCGGCGGCGACGATTCGTTCATCCCGGCGCACATCGACAAGGAGCTGGTCGATGCGCACTGCGCGACGCTGACGAGCAGCTACGACGAGTACAGGCGTGAGTGGCTCGACGTCGCCGTGCCCTTCATCGCGAAGCTGCGACCGGCGGAGCTCCCGACCACGGTCGTCTACCCGTTCGGCGGTGGCGATCTCGTGAGCGCACTCGCGACGTTCCCCGACGCGACGGAGATCACCACCATCTCGCTCGAGATCGCCGGCGACGTCCGTGCGATCGACAAGGCCGACAAGAAGCGCCTCGGCTCCGAGCTCACGCAGCTCCGCGATCACCTCGGGAAGCTCTTTCTCAAGGCGCATAGCCGCACCGTCAACCTCGACATCGAGACGCACGGCGCCATCCCGGGCGAGGTCGCGTACACCATGGCGGCGCTCGTCATCCACGGGTACGAGCCGATCACGCTTCGCTACTTCGCGTTTGCGCCCGACGGCTCCGTCGAGTGGCTGACCGAAGAGGCCATCGCGAAGGACCATCGCCGGGGACGCCAGGGCCCGTTCGCGAATGCCGAGATCCGCTTCCGCAAGCGCGGCGAGTCGAAGGTGAGGGCCCTTCGTCACGTCGCCTTCGATCTCTCCGACGGAAGCCTGAGGAGCGCTCCGTTCCTCCTGAAGCACCTCAAGGCGAAGGGGAAGGTCGCCGCAATGACGAAGGCGGCGAGCTACCTGCTCTGGGACGACGCGCACTTCTCGGTCATCCGCGACTACCTGATGAAGAACACGGACTGGATGATCTCGGACACGACCGGTGTCCCCCCGCGGATCGCGAAGAAGCACGGCTTCGTCCAGGACGTCTACGGCGCCTTCGAGCGGCCCGAGCCGTTCGGCCCGGTGAACAACGCCGACGCGAAGGCCTACAGCGACCTGTTCAAGACGGCGACTCCGATCTCGTTTCGCTACGGCTACCCGGACGACAAGAGCCGCGGCCACATCGTCGTGACCCGCAAGCCCGAGGTCGTCGCGAAGCACTGATCGCGCCCCGATCGCACGTCACGAGTTACGTCCGTTCGAGATCCGTCGGCGCGGGTGGCGGCTCACGAGGGCGCCCGAGCCCGTGATCGCGCCTCACTCGGAACGACGCGATGGGGCTGCAGGCGCGCGTCGGGAACGAGCGCGCAGCCGCGCGCGCGCTGTGGCGGTTCTGCCCATGCGTGAATCACCGGCTCGAACGCGCTCGTCCGAGGAGTCATGCACTTTCCTCCGACGGTGCAGATGGATCGACATTCGCATCGAACGACACCGAAACGATGCGGTCGATGGCAGCACAGAGCGAGAGGACGCCCGCGACACCGATCGTGCACCGCGGTGATGCTCGCGCGCAGCTCGAGGAACGCGGATGAAGCGCGGTACGGCTCTCGCCGCAGCTACGCTCTACCTCGCGTACGGAGCGATCGCTCACGCCGAGCCAAAGGCCGCGAATGACGCCCCGTCGGTCGCGCGGGCGCTCTTCTACGAGGCTCGCGCCCTCATGAAGGACGGCAAGTACCAGCTCGCCTGCCCGAAGCTCGAGGAGAGCCTGCGCCTCGATCACGGCATCGGCACCGAGTTCAACCTTGCAGATTGCAACGAAAAGATCGGGAAGCTGGCAACGGCCTGGTCGGGCTTCCTCAGCGTCGCCGCGACCGCGAAGACGCAGAACCAGACGGAGCGAGAGAAGGTCGCCCGGGACCGAGCGGACCACCTCGAGCCGCGTCTGCCGACGCTCGTCATCGATGTCCCCTCCACAGCCCCGCCCGGGCTCGAGGTGAAGCGCGATGGGGCCGTCGTAGCCGCGACGGACTTCGGACGCGCCGCGCCGGTCGACCCCGGGCCTCACCGGATCGTGGTCTCGGCGCCTGGAAAGAAGCCATGGCTGGGCACGGTCAACGCGAGCGCGGGGACGCTCGTTCGGATCGCCGTCCCGAGCGCGCTGCTGGACGCTGCGCCAGTGGCCGACGAGCTGCCCGGGATCGTCACGCCGACGCCGGCCGGCGAGCCCGGCCTGCCACGACAGGCCGTCCTGCCCTTCCCCGCCCCCATCGTCGAAGAGCCGGGATCGCGGCAGCGAACGATCGCGTGGATCGTCGGTGGCCTCGGGGTGGTGGGCGTCGGCGTCGGCGCGGGCTTCGGCCTCGACTCGCTTCGGAAGCGCGAACGTTCGAAGGAGCACTGCGTCGCCGATCTGTGTGACGTGGAGGGCGTATCGCTGCGGGACAAGGCGATCCGGAGCGGCAATGTCGCGACGGTCGCGACCAGCATCGGAGCCGCGGCGGTCCTCGGCGGCGTCGTCCTCCTGCTCACCGCGCCTCGCGGTTCGGGTCGCAAGGAGGGATCACCGACCACGTCGATCCGAGCCGTGCCTCACGTCGCCACCACGGGAGGCGGTATCTCGGTCCAGGGGGTCTTGCCGTGATCCGCGCGCTGCTCGTTCGCTGCCTCGTCGTCGCCGCCGTCGTCGCCGGCTGCAACACGATCCTCGACAACCGGCCTGGAACGCTCGACCCGAAGAAGACGACCGGCGGGGCGACGGCGCAGCCGTCGGACGACGACCGACGCGACGGTGCCGCGGGCGCACTGACGTGTGCGCCGAGCGAGCACGAGTGCCATGGCCGCTGCGTGGCGGTGAGCGATCCGACCTACGGATGCGGCGCTCCCTCGTGCGAGCCCTGTACGGTTCGCCACGGAACGGCCACGTGCGAGGCGAGCCGGTGCGCGGTGCAAGCCTGCGACCAGGGCTACGCCGACTGCAACCAAGACCCGACGGATGGCTGCGAGGTCGATCTCTCGAAGGCGACGAGCTGCGGCTCGTGCAACATGACCTGCCCCGCCGCAACGCCCGTCTGCGCGCCGGCGGACACCTCGTTCCAGTGCGCCACGGGCTGCCCCGCGGACGCGCCCCTCCGCTGCGGGAACGACTGCGTGTCGCCGGTCACCAGCACGAGCCACTGCGGGGACTGCAACGCGAAGTGCGCCGATGTCGAGCACGCGGACGTCGCGTGCGCGGCCAGCAAGTGCACGTTCACCTGCAAGGCGAGCTATCACGCCTGTGGCGGCAAGTGCGTGGTCGACACCGATCCGACAGCGTGCGGTCCCAGCTGCACCGAGTGCCCGATACCGACGAACGCCGTCGCGCTCTGCAAGGGGAACGCGTGCGCCTTCGAGTGCAAGGCCGGGTTCGGCAACTGCAACGACAAGGTCTCGGACGGCTGCGAGGCTAGCTTCGCGACCGATCCATCGAACTGCGGCGCGTGCGGGAAGGCGTGCGACAGCGGCACCTGCAAGGCCGGCGAGTGCCTGCAGGCCGCCGACGCGGAGCCCTGAGCCGGAAGCGTGCTGGGCGCGGCAGGCGGCGAGTGCGTGCAAGCCGCCGACGCGGAGCCCTCAGCCGGCAGCGCGCTGGGCGCTCAGCGACGGCGCTCGAGCGGCCGCGCGCCCTGCTTCGCGTCGAACCACGACGTGCGCAGCCGGCGGCGAAGCGCGGAGGCGTAGAGGCAATCGCGCAGGCTGTTCAGCTCGCGCGTCACGGTGCCGTGCGTGAGCTGCGTTCGAATGCTCACCGCCTCGGCGTTCGTGAGCTCCTCGCGCGAGAGCGTGCCCTCCACCGTCTCGCGCGCGACCGTCACTCCAGCCTGCTCGAGCTCTGCGAAGAGGCGGCGTGTGTTCGTCTCCGTCGTCCCCGCGGTGAAGTAGGAGACGAGCTTGTGCCGCGACGACATCGGCTTGCCGCGTCCGGCGACCACCCAGTCGCGAAAGACCTCGGTGTCGGCGTAGAGGGCGTCGAAGAGATAGACCTCGTGGACCTTCACGCCACCGACGCGGACCGCGCAAGCCGCGGCGTGGTAGCCGCCAGAGTGGGCCGAAACGCAGAGCCGACCAGGCGTCGACCCCGGCTTCGGCGCCGACGCGCCGAGCGCGGCGCGGGCCTCACGGGTGGAGAGCGTGGCGAGGACGTCGTCGAGCATTCGCGCGAAGGCGCCCTGCGTCTCGAGCTTCCCTGCGGAGGAGTCCGCCGCGAGCGCGGCGAGCTCGGGCACGACGAGGATCGCGTTCTGCTTGCTGTCGAAGAGCTGCTCGCGGAGCTGGTGCGCCACCGTCGCGCGCTCGACGGTGGAGTTGTGTCCGTGGAAGTGCACGACGAGCTGAATCGCTCCGCCCGGCGCAGGTCGATGATGCTGGGGCACGAAGACGAGCACGGTCGAGTCGCGATGCCACGAGCCCGGCGCCGGAAATGGTGCGTGCTCGAGCTCCATCATCAACGTCACGCCACGTTCGTCGCTCGTGACACGAGTGATCCGTGAGGCGCCCTTCGATCCCGCCGTCGGCGGCGTGGGCTTCGCCGGCGTCACATCCGCGCGGGCGGCGGGCGCGACCGCCATGAGTCCGAGCGAAGCGGCGACCGAGAGGAGGGCTCGTCGAGACAGCTGGTGGGACGACATGATGAAACCTCCCACCGACCCTCAGGGAAACGCGGTCGATCGGCCAACTTTTCTCCGAACGCCCCCGCGCTTCAGGAAGGACCTATCGAAGCGCGCAACCGTCCGGTACCGGCGAGACCCGACACTCGCCCGCTCCACGTCCTCTACGGCGCGTCCCACTCGACGCGCGCCGGCTCGCCGGCGTCGACCGAAGCGACGAGCTGGCCGACGTAGAGCACGACGCGTCCCTTCGGCAGGCGCGGAGGCTGACAGGCCGGCTCGGGCCCGCCACCACGCCCGCCGTCGTGCACACCGGGGCCCGACGCAGCGCGCGCCGCCGAGGAAGCGCCGGAGCTCGCCGCGCCGGAGCTCGCCGCACCGCAGCTCCGATCGAGCCGCTTCGCGATCCGCGGATCGACCGCGAGGCGGGCTCGAGCCGCGCCGCCCGGCGCGAGGCGAATGCGTGCACTATGCACGCGCGAGAGCGAGGAGCCAGCGTCGAGACCGAGGTCGAAGTCGCCGAGCCCGAGGGAGCGGAGCACCGACGCAGCGCCAGCATCGATCGGTGGGGCTTCGCCCGGTGAATCGTTCGACGGCGGCTCGAGCACGTAGACGGCCTTCTGCTCCGACTCGGCAAGGACGGTGAACGCGAGCTCGGGTCGGCCTGGGTGAAAGCGAAGCGGCACCACGACCGGCACGGTTCCGGCGTTCACGAGCGACAGGACGACGTGATCGCCATCGCGCCGCGCTTCCTGGCGAAGCGTTCCGCGACCGCTCGTTTTGGCTGATCCGCCGGTGCGAGCGCCGCCGTCACGCACCTGGACCGATGCGTCCTCTTGCATCGCGCGCCACTCGCGCTCGGAGACGGCGCAGCGCGGGTCGACGGCTGCAGCGAGGAGCGAGAGCTCACCGCCTTCGCATGGCGTGTCGTGGCCGCCCGCGTCGCGTCGCGCTTCGCCCGCGCGAGCCGCGACGCCCCCGGCATCGCGGTCGGCAGCATCCTCGCCGACCGCGACCGAGTCTCCGGACGGCGACGGCGACGGCGCAGGCGCGGACGCGGTCGCGGTCGCAGGAGCGCCCCCGGTGCCGTCACCGGCCGAGCCGGGCGCCTCCCTGCGACACCCGGCGAACAATGTCCCGCTCGAGCCGAGCGCCACGAGTCCGAGCGTGAGCAGTGCGCGAAGCTTCGACGACGCGGTCACGCGCTGCTTCTAGCACGACCGCGAGCGGCGCTCGGGCACCGCGCTTCCAGCGACCTCCAGCCTATGCCGGGGTGCCGTGCTCCGAGCCGGTCCGCGGCGTGGCCAATCGCGGCGGCGGAGGCACCGGGGCTGCGCACTCGGAGCACGTCCACGAGGTCGCCCGCTGGACGAGCATGCCGGTGATCGTCGCGAGCAAGAGCCAAGCGACGAGGAGCATGAACCCCCACCCGGGTCCGATCGCTGCGCCGATACCGAAGAGCAGACTGAAGACCCAGAAGGTCACGATGAGCACCCAGTAGCCGTGGTTGGGCGGCTTCGGTTCGACGTCCTTGTTGCAAGCCGAACACGGGACGAGCGTCATCACTCTGCTCCTTTCGCCAGTGAAGAGACCGATGCATGCGGCGCGCCGACGCTCGTGTGGAGACACGGACGAGCACGAGCACGAGCACGGGCATGCGCTCTGCCGTGAGGGGACACGTGACGAAGTGCTCGCAGCCGAACCCGACCTATGAGCACGGTCCTCGGCTGGACGGACGAGATGCCCGCCCACCGAAGGCCGCTCGCGCTGCGCGATCATCGCGTGACCTGGAACGGAATGCGGAGGCGCGTCGTGACGCCCGGGCGCGTCCGATCCTGGCGCTGCCGGCGTACGGCTGGGTCGGGGCTCGCCGCATCCGCGACCTCGACACGCGGCGATGCCGAGAGATCGGCGATGTGGTCGCCGAGATCCAACTTGGGAAGACCGAGCTGGGCGAGCCGACCGAGCGGGACCTCGTGCTCCGCCGTGAGGACACGGAACCGCGCGCCGCCACGCGCCGTGTCGACGACGGTCAGCGTGTAGAGGGCGCCGACGTCCATCGCCGACCACTCGAAGCCGAGCCCGCGCTGGGAGAAGCTTCCGCCTGTCTCGGGCCGCACCATCTCTGGCCCCGCCGCCAGCTCGAGCGCGATCGGATGCACCGAGAGAGGCCGCGCGCCCGACCAGACCTCGGTCGAGCGATGAAAAGCTCCGCGCGCGTCGCTCTGCGGGTGGCGAGCCGAGACCGTGGCGCGCACCTCCACTCGCGGGATGAGCGGCAGGCGAATCGTCATGGATGCGGCGGGCGCCGCCGCGAAGACGAAGCCCGGAGCCTGGCTGGCGCGAGCTCCCGACACGTCGAGAGCCACCGACGTCGTCCAGCTCCAGTCGACGAGCGCTTCACCACCGCCCTTCGCCCCGATGTCGACCGCGTCCGTCGCGGGCACCGGCTCTGGAGCGACGACGCCCACGTCCAGCGTGTCGCCGGGAGCAGAGGCCACACCGTCGATGCGCGCGTAGGCGAACGACGCGTTCGAAGCATCGTCCACGAGGACGTGCACGTCGATGAGCTCGTCGGGCTGGAGCGCGAGGCCTCGCCACCCGTGCGCGACGTCGACCACGAGCACGCCGTCGCCCTTCCCGCACGGGACCGTCGTGGTCCCCGCCCCCGACGGCGAGGTCGTCACGACGGTGACACGACACGATGCTCCACACCCCGGCGCGCGGACGCCGACACGGATCGTCTGGCGCGCGGGAGAAGGCGTCGGGCCGTCACGCTCGAAGATCTCGATGTACGGATCCGGACGCAGGAGCCCGAGATGGACCGTCGCCGGACTGGACGCGCCCGGCGCGACGACGAGGTCGTACGGCACGGCGACTTCGCCGGTCGCAAAGCGACCACGACCGTCCGTCACGACGTCGTATCGAGCGCCTCGCGCATCGACGATCCTGACCGTCCGACCGCCGATCGGCTCGTCGAGATCGGTCGCGACCCAGCCGGAGACGTCGACCCGCTCGACGACGGCCTCTCGCTCAGCAGGTGTCTCTTCCGGGACGGCAACACGTGGCGGCGTCTCCGTCGGAGCGGCCCTCGGCACCTGCCCTCCTTCGCTCCCGCACGCAGCAGAGAGTCCGACGGAGAGAACGACGAACAGAGCCTGACAGCCGGCGGCAACGAGTCTTCGCATGCGCGGCCCTCGAACAAGCTCCGTGCCGCCGGCTCGATCGCGCGATGTCGGCGAGTTGCGATGTTTCCCCCCCTGGCCCGCGCCAGATCGGGCCTGGCCCGGGCCACCCCGGAGCAGGACCAGGACCATCGGAGCCGAGTGGGGGCGGAACGTTCTATCCGCCGCGCGACAGCGTCTCTCCGCGAGCAGCGACGGGCCATGACCTACGCCAGCGCTCATGAGCACGCACCGACGCGATCGTGCGCGGTCTCGAGCGAATCGTTGCATCCACGGCCTCGGACGCTGTATTCGGGGCCGATGACCGAACTCTCTCGGGCCGTGAACGATCTCGTAGCCGCTGCCACGCACGGGGTCGAGCCGCGCGCGTTGAAGAGCACCGTCGAGAAGATGCTCGACGCGTTCGACGCATCCGCCGCTCCCGGGCGCGACGCTGCCATCCGCTCGATCGGACGTGCCCTCGGCAAGGTCGACGGCCGCGGAGCGCAGATCCTCGCGCTCGCGCTCGGCGCGCTCGTCGAGAGCGGCGCCTCGCCCGAGGTCGCATGGCCGGCCGTCGGCAAGGGCCTCTCCGACCTCCTCGATCAGGCGACGGCCTTCGCCAGTGCCGCCGTGAAGCACGCACGAGACGAGCACGTCGACACCGCGATCGAGTCGTCCGGCGCCGCCGTGGCGAAGAAGATGCCGCGTGAAGGAGAGGCCTGGAAGGCGCTGCCCTCGCGATGCCTCGCTGCCGTCGCGTGCCTCACCCGCTCGAAGCAGATCCGGAAGCGCGCCGGCAAGGACGAGACACTCGTGGAAGCGGCATGGCCGCTCTCGGATGTCGTGTCCGAGGTCGGCTATCTGTTGCAGGCGCTCCGCATCGTCGACGACGAGACCTTCGTCGTCCTCGCGCCGGGCGCGCACCGTGGATGGCGCGTCACCGTCGACGCGATGGCCTCGAATGCCGAGCTCTATGTCCTGCTCGCCGACGCCCTCGTGGGCGAGGGCAAGCCAGGCCCCAAGACGAAAGCCCCCGCGCGGCTCCCGGGCAAGCGGCCAGATCCAAGGGCGGTCGCCGCGATTCGCGAAGGCGCACACCCACCGAAGGGTGCGTCTTCGGTGAAGGTTCCGTTCCACCTCGTCGCGTGGACCGCGGTCGAGGAAGGTGGCCTCCCGCCGACCACGCCACACGAGACCGATCACTGGATCCGGATGGAGGGCATCCCCGCGGACATCCCGCTTGGGGCCGGCAAGGAGCGCGTCGTCCTTCTGCAGGACGCCCCGTATCCGGAGCCCATCCCCGTCGCGCCGTCGTTCGAATCGCTCCGGCCCGAGGTGCGGATCGAACGGGAGCTCTCGGCCTCCGAGGTCGACCGCGCGATGCTCACGCTTGGAAAGGCGGCGGCGAAGGCGCGTCCGACGACGGCGGAAGCCCCGACGAACGCGAAGACGAAAGCTCCGACGAAGGCGAAGACGAAAGCCCCGACGAAGGCGAAGACGAAAGCCCCGACGAAGGCGAAG